>Ga0172378_10002673_pt1 | contig 16765 bp, 12 predicted proteins | sample GrowelOW332metaG_FD_119755 | JGI IMG/M metagenome (GOLD analysis project Ga0172378, IMG submission 119755) | Groundwater microbial communities from an aquifer near a municipal landfill in Southern Ontario, Canada - Pumphouse #3_1 metaG | ecosystem: Environmental > Aquatic > Deep subsurface >... | reverse complement strand
TGTTTTCATCACCGACGACGACCGTGAACTGCTGCCGGCATATCTCCGCTTCGTACGCGGTATCATAGACAGCGAAGATCTTCCTCTTAACGTAAGCCGCGAAATTCTGCAGCAGAACCGCATTCTTGAAACAATCAAGACTCAGTCGGTAAAAAAACTGCTCGGCGAATTTAAGAAAATGGGCGAAGAAGCGGACAAAGCGCGGAAATCAGAAAAACCAACAGCTGACGAGAAAAAATCTATTGAAAAATGGAACAAGTTTGTTTCAGAATTTAACCGTCCTATGCTGGAGGGACTTTACGGCGACTATGCAAACCGCGAAGAAATTTCAGAAATCGTCCGGTTCAAGAGCACTGATAAAAACGGCACGGGAACTGACAACTGGACAAGCCTTGCCGACTACGTGCAGCGCATGAAACCGGACCAGAAATCGATTTATTATATCACCGGTACTGACGAACAGAACCTGCGCAACAGTCCGCTGCTTGAAGCGTATGCGAAAAAAGGATTTGAAGTGCTTATCGCTGCAAACGATATTGCAGACATTGTTATTCCGGGCCTTGGCAAATACAAGGAATTTGAGCTTAAAGCGGTCAACCGTGCAGGAAGCGATGAGGAACTGGGTGTAAATAAAGAAGAAGCCGAAAAGAAAGAAAAGGAATTTAAGCCTGTCGTAGACAAAATCAAGGAAGCGCTCGGCGACAAAGTAAAGGAAGTCAAACTGAGCAAACGTCTTTCCGACAGCCCGTCATGCATTGTCGTTGACGAAAACGACCCGTCGTTCCAGATGGAGCGCATGATGAAAGCCATGGGGCAGTCCGGTATGGCTGACGTAAAACCGATTCTCGAAATAAACGGCGATCATCCTGTCGTTCTGAAAATCAGGGACAGTGAAGATAAAGCGTTTATTGCTGATGTTGCAACAGTGCTGCTTGATCAGGCGCTGCTTGTAAGCGGAGAAGAACTCAAGGATCCTGCAGATTTTGTAAAACGGATGAACAGTCTGCTGAGTAAATAAGGAAAACTTTTTTCAAAAAAAGGGACAGATTCTTTCTGTCCCTTTTTTATTTCGTTCAGTATGAGTAAAACCGGCGGGTTAGAAAATTACTTTAGAATTGATCAGTCCTGCGGATCATCTGCCGGTCCCTGACTGTCATCATCGGGACGTCCCGACGGCATATCCCTGCGGTTTTCTTTATCCATCGGACGTTTCATTTCTCCGCGGCCTTTCTCCTTCATCATCCCGAATCCCGGTAATACGGCAGTCTCTACACCGGTTACCGTTTTTCCGTCCGTATCATAAAGCAACGTAATAATATTGTCGACTAAAATACTTTTTACTGTCAGCGCAGGAAAATCTTTCCCAGCCTTTTTATCGTCTTTCGGCGGCGGAGGCAGAGCTTTGTCGTCGGAATCATTTTTCGGCGGCATGCCGAACTTAAGTGCCGTGTCTGCAGGAAGCGTAAAAGTAACGGTCTCCCCTGAAAGGGTAACCATATCGTCCGCTTTAATCTGTTTCGGCGGTTCCTGTTTATCAGGTTTTGGCATCTCTTTCATAGTACCGAGCGCTGCAGTTATCGTAACATTGTTGTCAGTAATTGAATAAGAAATACCTGTTACAAGTCCGAACTTCTGTGTACCTGCTGCTTCTGTCTGCGCAGCAAACGACGCAGTACTGATTACTGCCGCACTGCATACAGCAAGTATTCCTCTCTTTATAATTGTATGATTCATATGACCTCCTGTTCTGAAATATCAGAACAACAGCTCTATGATACAATCTGCTGCTTTAAAAATTTTCAATATAAAATACTGTTTTCATTAAATTAAATCCGGTTATTTATTAAAACCGGACTTGCACCTGCATGCCATTATAAAGAATATTATTATTCTCCGGATTCCTCCGACAATTTTGATTTTTTCCCGGATGCGACAGTAACCGAACCTATAACGGCAGCACAGACAACAGCCGCTGCAGAAGCTTCAAGAAGTGCATTCGGCAGAAGAAGCGTCATAAGAGCTATATACCCTTTTCCTCCCATCGCCTGCATAATTCGAGCTGCTGAAAAAATATACAAAGCACCAATTACAAGAAACGTATGAAACAGTGTAGAAACAAAGCCTGCAATAACAGCGGAAACTGTTTTTGGCATATGAGGAATCAGATTAAGCAGATACCATAAAATCCATACGACAATACCGAGTAACATACGAGGCAGAACAGACACTCCCGGATTAATAAATAACGGATCCAGCGCACCAGTCGGCATCATGGCTGCAAGAATCAGACTGAAAATACCAAATACAGCACCAACGGTAACACCTGAAATAAGAGCAGATATATCGGGTTTATTTGTCTTTTTTTTGTACAGGCTCATCAACATAACTGCAAGCAGAACCGGAATATGCATAATAGTTATTGATGCATTCGGTCCAAGCGGAATCATACCAAGATGCATCGGCGGAAGCCCCAGTACAACGACAAGCGCACTCAGTGCCCCCGTAAGAGCAAGTTTTCTGTTGCGTGATAAAGTTTTTTCCATAGATAATACCCCCCTGTTACTTTCATAATAAATGACTATATCATGTTTTATATAAAACAAAAAGAGAAAAAAAAATCTGAAAAATGCAGTATATTTATCATATATATGAATATCAATTTTAAATCACTTTTATGTGCTATTTCAGAAGCGCTTGACTATGTCGAAGGAAGTATAACCGGTGCAACACATAATCACGCTAAACGTGTCGCCTATATGTCGGCTGTTATCGGAAAAAAAGCTGGAATTGGAGACAGTGACCTTGCTGATTTATCTGCCTGCGCTCTTCTTCATGATAATGCTCTTACGGAATATATACATAATGAGCAAAGTGCGGGAATAAACGTTCTTATCCATCCTGAACAGACTAAACTTGGTTCCCATTGTACTATAGGAGAGCGCAATATTTCTTCCATGCCATTTTATCCCCGCGTAAAAGAAGTAATTCTGTATCATCATGAACGCCCTGACCGTAAGGGTCCTTTCAACAAATCATCAGGAGATATTCCGCTTTATTCACGTATAATACATCTTGCAGATCTTGTCGATATCGGATTCCCTCCTGAAAAATACGGGGACGGCAGTGGAAGTCAAATACTTTCGTTTATCCGGAAGTATCAGAATATATTCTTTGACAAAGATATCGTGACTCTTTTTTCATCATGTATTAGTGAAGGTATTTTCTTAAAATTAAAGAATGAAAATACAGAGATGCTTCTTGATTCAGCTTTTCCGGAAAAAAACTGTGTGTACGGAAAAAATCAGATAATCAGTATCGCTGCAATATTTGCTAAAATAATAGACTACAAATCAACATTTACGAGTACGCACTCTATCGGTATCTCACAGAAAGCACTGCGTATGGCTCAATATTACGGATGGGATGATGAAACTCAGGCAGAATTTTATCTTGCAGGCGCACTTCATGATATCGGAAAACTTGCCATCGAAACCGATATTCTGGAAAAACCTGCAAAACTTACTGACGGGGAATATAAGCGTATGCAGTTTCATGCCTATGCCACATGGGAAATGCTGAGAAAAATAGAAGGATTTGAGCAGATTACTGAATGGGCATCATATCATCACGAAAAACTTGACGGAACCGGCTATCCATTCGGAAAAACGGCTGATGAACTTTCTTATAAAGCGCGTCTTATGGCATGCCTTGATATCTATCAGGCACTTACCGAACCACGTCCGTATCGAAAAGAGATTTCACATGAAGCTGCAGTAAAATTTCTTATGAAACAGGCAGATATTGGGAAACTTGACAAAAGCTGCGTTGCAGATATAAATATCTGTCTTGGAAAAAGCAGATAACATCCCGTAGTTAAATCATTTAATAACGTAATTTTTTACAAAGCAGGCTCGTCTCTTTCATAAACAGCTGTTCTTCGGTGAAGAGCAGACGGTTTATTGTGCTCTTTGTCCAAAATTAATTTCGTACGATTTGACAGTATTTTCGTAAAAAAATCAGTTTTATTGACTTATATCAATGGCTGTATTATTTTTTTGCTCTATTCTTCTCCTTACGGAGGAATAAAATGAAAAACGGCAGGACATAAAATGCTGGACAATTCGTGTTTTGGAAGAATTGTATGGGAAAACAAAAACAAAAACAAAAATTCGATTCGTCGGATCTTTTTTCTTTTTTCTCTCTGCTGAATATTCATGAAAAACGACAACCGGATTCCGGTATCCTTACATGGAAAGAAATATATCTGCTTCAATACATTCTTGAGAAGAAATCCGTTTCTGTAACAGATATTGCATCATCCCTTACTATGCCTGTCATCGATATTTCCCGGATGGTATCAGTACTGCAGTCAAAGAAAATTCTGGAAAAAAGCGGAAACAAAAATGACCGGCGTTCTGTTGCTGTCCGCGTAACAGAACTGGGAAAAACGATACTGAAAAATACGGAGAATGAACTTCTTTCATATCTGAATAATCCCAATGCACATCAATCAAACGATGAAAGCTCTGATGAGTTTTTTAAAACTCAGTACGAACATTCACCTCAATTAATCTGTACATTCCATCCGATTTTCGATGATGATGATGAAATTGCGGATCTTGAATTCCTTCAGGCAAACCACGCTTTTATCCGTGAATTTCCCGGTACAACGACGCTTATCTGCTGTTCGCTGCTTTCCAGGACCGTTTACCAGCATTTTGATATCGTCATATCTGTCTGTAACACGGTATGGAAAACACGTAAACCGGTAAAAATACTGCTTGATGCAAAAATTCAGGGAAAAGAGTATTCCTGCGAATGGTTCCGGGACGATATGAATACTATTGTCGTTGCTGCCGTTCCAGTTACTACCGCAGCAAAGGAATATCTTCAAGATATTTTTCCGTATTATCACTTTTTTTTTAAAAATAAACCGATAAAAATGGTTCTGGAATGCACAACAGGCAGAATTCTTGCCGTAAACGAAACGGCAGTCAGATTTTATGGATGGACACATGAACAATTTCTGCAAAAAACGATTTATGAAATAAGTCTGAATCAACCGGAAGCAACACGGAAAAATCTGGAAATATCAGCAAATTCAACAGAACTGATATTCCATACGGTGCACCGTACGGCTGATAATACGTTAAGAAATGTTGAAGTTCACGCTTCATCCTGCCTGCTGGGGCATACAAAAGTTCATTTCTCAAATATTATGCAGGAAAATGTTCCTGTTAATCTCTGTCAGGAACCGGATAATCCCACAGGATGTATAAAAGAAAATCAGACTGACTGGTCAAATGGTTTTTCCACTCAATACAAAAAGATCATTTCAGATACATCAAATCTACTACATTATATTGAAGTTAAGGGAAAACTTTGTTCCTATGCTGCCGGAGACCATTTTTTTGAATACGGAACAATGCTTCCGACATTCGGTTTTATCATTGAAGGACTATTCCGGGTATATTATTTTTCACACACAGGACGTGAATACACGCTTGAATACCTTCGTCCGGGATACAGCATCGACTCGCTGACGTTCACAGACTGTTTCGCTGCAGAAGAAATCAGTATCGAAGCAATAATTCCGGGAAAGGTGCTTGTAATTGAACAAAATGAGTTTATACGAAGGGCTGCATCCGATCCTGAGGCGTTCAGATTTCTGTACTATATTGATAAACAGCGTCTTACCAAACTGGAACAGCGCGGATTATCCCTTCTTACCGATGATGCAAAAGAACGCTATAAACGGTTCATTAATGATGAAAGTGATATAGCAGGATATCTTCACGGACAGGACATTGCCTCCTACCTCCGCATGACGCCTGAAACACTCAGCAGAATCAGAAAAAACCACCTGTAAGAGTACAGTTTATTCTTGCTGTTTTTTCCCACAGAAATCATGTTTCTTGATCTGCATCAATGACGGTACAATTTTTTCATACTATGCTTTTTTCATGGAGGCAAACAGTATGGAAATGACACGCCGCAAATTGCTGAATAATTCCCGCTTCCTCTGTTTCATGCTCAACAACGAGAATTACTGCATTGATATTCTGCGCGTAAAAGAACTGATGGGGATGACCGCTATTACTCCTCTCCCGGGAACCCCCGGATTCATCCGGGGAATAATAAACCTCCGGGGATTGATTATTCCGGTCGTTGACCTGCGGCTCAAATTCGGGCTGCCGTTTCTTGATTATTCCAAACGTACCTGTATTATCGTCGTAGAAGTTGCATATGAAAGCGAAACAATTTTAATGGGAATTGTGGTCGATGCAATTCAGGAAGTAGTAAGTATTCCTGATGAAAAACTTTCGAAAATCCCGTATATCAGCGCACAGGTAAAAAGTGAATATATCAAAGGGATTGCTGATACGCCGGAAGGTATACAAATCGTTCTGGACGTAATGAAAGTTCTGAACGAAAAAGAACTTGCTGTCGTACGGGAAACTGCGGTCGTACACCAGCAGGAAACAGCGGAAAAGGATAAATAATTATTACAAAATCATTTTATTAAAGGAGTTGTATTATGGACAATAAAACAGGAACAGGATTCCGTATCATGATGATGGCTGTCGTACTTACCGTAATTTCCGTTATCGTCGGAGGGATAGGTCTTTACACGACGAAAACAACGGATTCGCTTGCCGACGATATATATCAGGAAGATTTACTCTGCATTCTGTATACGGATCAAATGCATTCTTACCTGCAGACCGCTGCATATACGATAGAAAAAGCACATGACGCAACGGCTGACGAACTAAAAGCATACAAAGAACAGATGACCTCCCTTGATTCTTCGTTTCAGGAAGCCGATAAAAAGGGACGTCTTTGTCTTGAAACCGACAGAGGAAAAGAGTTGTACCGTATAATTGAAGAAGCTGAAAAAGAGTATCTGTCAAACGGATCAAAATATTTTGATTTAATTGCAGCAGGAAAATCAAAAGAAGCAGACAACCTTGCAGATACAGTTCTGGATCAGCTGCTGTACCAGAAAATAAAACCTGCAATTGACGAATTGTCAAAAATAACACAGCAGAAAGCCGTAAAAGAATACGCTATGAGCGTACATACGGCAAACCTTGCCGTAATATTGATTATTGCAGCTATCTGTGCAGGACTTATTCTTTCACTCACAATCGGAATTATTGTCACCCGCGGCATCACAAAACCAGTCACAAAAATTGTCAATAGTCTTTCGGACAGTGCAGGCCAGATTGCAATATCAAGTTCGCAGCTTTCAGCATCTTCGCAGGAAATCGCTAATGGAGCACAGGAACAGGCCTCCAGCATAGAAGAAACAACTTCTTCAATGGAAGAACTTTCGTCGATGGTTAAACAGAATCTTGCAAGCGTCAGACAGGCAAGTCTGCTTTCAGAAAAAGCAACAGAAGCAAGTCAGACAGGTTTTGATAAAATGAACGACATGCTTACTGCTATGAACAGTATATCAAAGTCTGCAGAGGATATTAAAAACGTTATCGAAGTCATAGATGACATCTCCTTCCAGACGAATATGCTTGCGCTCAATGCAGCGGTGGAAGCAGCGCGTGCGGGTGAAGCAGGTATGGGATTTGCTGTCGTTGCAGACGAAGTAAAAAATCTAGCCAACCGGTCGTCTGATTCAGCAAAGGAAACCGCAGGCATGATAAAAGATGCACTTAAAAATATAGAAACAGGTCTTACTATTTCAAACGAGCTTTCCGGTATTTTCAAAGATATTCTGGGTAATTCCAAAAAAGTTCTGGAGATGAACCGTGAAGTTGAAGCCGCATCCGGACAGCAGGATGAAGGAATCGGACAGGTAAACCAGGCACTTATCCAGCTTGATACGGTTGTTCAGACAAACGCATCCGGTGCAGAAGAAACAGCGAGTGCGGCGGAAGAACTTCAGGGACAGGTAACAATCGTAAACGATATTATGGATGACCTGTACGAAGTCATTACAGGAAAAAAATACACAGGCAGCAGGATAAGCAGCAGTAGTCCAGTGTCGCACACCGACTCGCTAAAGAGCATGTCCTCGATACACGCGGGCCCTGCGAAAAAAACACTGTCATCCGCGGGTAGTCTTAAAACAGACGGAAAGTCTGTCGTACCGTCTTCTGAAAGAAAAACAACAACGCCGCAAGAATCTTTAAAAAACGACAAACATGTCATTTCGTTTGAGGATGATGAAGACTTTAAACCGGTATAACACAAATTCAAAAATCCGGCGCTAAATGCGGGGAGGTCCCCGCACGAATAAATTTTCAGAGCTTGAATCTGCATAGTATCCGTGTTATGCTTATAATAGGTTTTTTCTGGTTTAAAAAAAACCGTCTCAGGATATACTGAAAGTTTCATCATACTTTCAGAAAAAAGTATCCTGTATAAACGGAGGTTCTATGAATTCCCGCAGTTCAATACAAATGCGTATTGCAGGTTCGGCCGGTCTTTGTCTTGCCGTCGTCGCACTGCTTCTTATTTCTACAACAATAATTTCGTCATTAAGAAATCAAAAGCAGATCAATAAAACTGTCGGCGATTCCGTTGAAAAACTGACGATTGCAAGTCTGGGAAATCTTGCAGGTGAACAGGCGGGTGTTGTCCAATCCCGCTTTGATACCGCACTTGATGCCGCCCGGACTATGGCGGATACATTTATTCTCACTAAAAAAGCCGGTTCTCTCAGATTTTCACGGGATCATATTAATTCTATTCTGCTGAATGTACTGGAAGCAAACAGGGATTTTAATGGAACATATTCCTGCTGGGAACCTGATGCTCTTGACGGTAATGACTCACGGTATATCGGTTCAGGAAACGGAAACAACGAAACAACCGGACGTTTTACTCCGTACTGGACACGCAGCAACAACAGAATTGCGGTACAGCCGCTTGTTGAGTATGATACGGACGCAAAGCATCCTAACGGTGTGCTGAAAGGCGGATGGTATATAAATCCAAAAGCAGACAACAAAGAAAGTGTGCTTGATCCTATTCCGTATATCGTTCAGGGAAACAAGGTCTGGCTTGCAACCTTTTCTGTTCCGATTTCTTCAAACGGGCATTTTTACGGTGTAGCAGGCTGTGACTATAATCTTGATTTCGTCCAGCAGCTTGCAAAAAACGTAAGCACAGGACTGTTTGAAGGGAAAGGAACCGTTGTAATTGTAAGTTACATGGGCCTCGTCGTTGCCGACAGCAGAAAACCGGAAACCATCGGGCAGCAGTATTTTGACGGAGGAGAATTTTCACAGGAATTACTGAAAGCGGTAGAAAAAGGTGAAAAATTAACAAAGATCAACAAAGATACAAATGAGATAGTTGCAATTGCTCCTATCCAGCTTGGGCAGACAGGAAAACCGTGGGCCGTTCTCGTTCGTGTACCGGCACAGATAGCTTTCGCCCAAGTAATAACCTTAAATCATGATATTGCGGCAGGAAACGCCGCTGCACTCTTTCTGCAGATTATCATAGGTATTATAGTAGTAGCCGCAGGTATTTTCCTGTTATGGTTCCTCGCAGGTTCTGTCGCTAAACCCGTACAGGCAGTATCAAAAACTCTTTCCGTCATAGCGGAAGGTGAAGCGGACCTTACAAAGCGGATCAATATAAAACGAAATGATGAAATCGGTCTTCTTTCGGATTCCTACGATAATTTCGTCGGGAAACTTGCGGTTATTGTTGATACGGTAAAAAAAGCAAGTACAGGTCTTGAGGTATCTATAAAGGATTTAAGCGCATCAGCGGTTAATTCATCTGCCTCGCTCAATCAGATAAGTTCAAACCTGAAAAGTATGAAACTTCAGATAGAAAATCAGGGATCCTGCGTTACAAATTCTGAAGAAGCTGTTCAGGGAATTCTGTCACTTATAGGAAGTATGGAAAATACGATCGAATCTCAGAACCTGGCAATCGCCAACTCGTCGAGTGCTATAGAAGAAATGATGGGAAACATTAATTCTGTTTCTTCAACCATGGAACATCTGCATGGAAATTTCTCAAAACTCAAAGACGTTACACAGGTAGGAAAAAGCAAACTTCAATCGTTTGCCGAAAAAGTCATGATGATTTCCGAGCAGTCTGCCAACCTTATGGAAACAAACAATACAATAGCAAGCATTTCTTCTCAAACGAACCTCCTCGCTATGAATGCCGCAATAGAAGCAGCACATGCAGGAGTGTCAGGAAGCGGTTTCAGCGTTGTCGCAGATGAAATCAGAAAACTTGCTGAACAGTCAGCAAAACAGTCCCATGAAACTAGTACAAAACTGAAAGATATCAAACATATTATTGAAGAACTTGTGCAGGCATCGGCAGAAGCGGAATCATCGTTCAGCAGTATTCTTGACGGAATTACCGATGTTGATACGCTTGAAACAGAAGTTAATCAGGCAATGGCTGAACAGAATACCGGTTCCAGACATATTCTGTCGGCTATCGACGGTCTTAAATCAGTAAGTACTCAGGTAACTGAAAAATCCGAAGAAATGTCAAAAAAAGCCGGACGGGTACAGGAAACGATGAAAGAACTCCTGAACATCTCGGAAGAAATCCAAAATTCGGCCGGCGAAATTTCAACAGGAGCGGAAAACATCAATCAGGAAATAAATATTGTTGCTGAAAAAAGCCGCGAAAGTATTACTCATATTGATTCGCTGGTAAAAGAAACAATCAGATTTAAAGTATAACAGGCAGAAGCTGGTTCACCCTGTTCCTTACACGGGTTCAGGGTTAACCAGCATATTTTTTTGAATATTTCCGAATCAGGATTAGAGTAATGATTTAAAAAGTTCTACGATATCCTTTTTTGACGGATCACGGGGATTACCCGGTGTGCACGCATCTTTCATGGCGCAGTCTGCCAGCTGGTCAATATCCTGTTCATTAACAATTCCGGTAAGGTTCCGGGGGATCCCGACATCTATCGAAAGCCTGCGTACCGCATCGCACGCCGCTTTGCGGTATGCCGCAGCATCCATTGAATCAACATCTGCGACTCCCATTACGCGGGCAATTTCACGATACTTTTCGCCTGAATAATCTGCGTTGTATTCCATGATTGTCGGCAGCAGAATTGCACAGGCAACTCCGTGCGGTGTATCGTAAAAAGCACTAAGCGTATGCGCCATGGAATGATCAATTCCAAGTCCGACATTTGAAAATCCCATACCGGCAATGTACTGGCCGAGTGCCATTTCTTCACGGGCTTTAGCATCTCCCTTTACTGATAAACGCAGCCATTTTCCGATAATCTCGACAGCCTTTAAGTGCATCATGTCCGTCATTTCCCATGCCCCTTTGGTAATATACCCTTCGATCGCATGCGTAAGCGCGTCCATACCTGTCGACGCGCAGAGTTTCTGCGGCATGCTCATCATCATATCGGGGTCGACACAGGCAATAACCGGTATGTCATGTACATCGACACAGACAAATTTCCGTTTTTTCTGCCGATCTGTAATAACATAGTTAATGGTTACTTCTGCCGCAGTACCGGCAGTCGTTGGAACGGCGATAATCGGAACAGACGGTTTTTTTGTGGGTGCAACACCTTCAAGACTCAATACATCTGAAAACTCCGGATTATTTATAATAATACCGACAGCTTTGGCCGTATCCATTGAAGAACCGCCGCCTATAGCAATGATGTAGTCGGCCTGGGCTCTTTTAAAACTTTCAACACCATGCTTTACATTTTCTACCGGCGGATTAGGTTTGATATCCGAATAGCTTTCATATGCCAGCCCTGCTTTATCAAGAAGGTCTGTTACTTTTGAGGTAACCTTGAATTTTACAAGATCCGGGTCAGAACAGACAAATGCTTTTTTCCATCCATGTGCCCTGGCTTCATCAACAATACTGTTGACAGCACCTTTTCCATGATACGACGTACCATTCAGTGTTATTCTGTTTGCCATATTATATCCCCCATATGATTTTATTGTGAGGGATAAACTGCCCTTTTACAAGTTACAGATAATCCGATATGTAACTCAGTAATTTATAACGCAGGTATCAGAATAACTGCAAGTTTCGGAGGAAGTGCTGCAATAAGATCATCTGCCAGCGATTCGGAAGATTTTTCCATGCCGCTTACAGCCCATTCAACCGTCATGGATATGGAACCGTGGCAGTATAATTCAAGAACAAAACACAGGTCCTCGTTTAAATGTTTATGCGTCTTTCGTTGTATAATATCGGTATAAAACTGAAGAATAAACTGATAGTCATGCTGCTCAATAGAATTATAATCAGTTGATCTGAATGCCTGTGCAAAAAAAATCTTCTCTCGTCTGATAAAATTGAATTTGAGAATAAGACCTTCCCGAAGAGTAAGCGTAACTCCCATTTCATTAAAACACTGCCGTACAAGAATATCAAAATACCAGTTCACCAGATCGTACTTATCGCGGAAATGGCGGTAAAATGTCTGACGTGTAAAACCTGCACGCCTGACTATATCAGTTACCATTATCTTTTCCAGAGTACTGTATTCCATAAGTTCTTTTATCGCGGCAGATAGTTTAAATGCCGCTGACGTATCCTCTGCTGTCTGAATCATTTATTTTCCCGCAGCAATTATACATCACTATACGTCTTTTGTGGACAATCTTTTTTTACGGGAATTATTGTCCCTGATAAAATTTTCATGGTATACTTATTGTGAAAATATAAACATACCTAATATATACTTAGTGCCGCGCTCGCAAAAGTCAGTCAATATCCCATGCAGCCATACAGTTCTATATTATATTCAGGGAAGGAGACATAATTGAAAATCGGTTTATTCGGTTTTGGTAAAGCAGGCAGAGCGGTAGCGTCGGTAATTCTGGAAAGTAAAGATTGTATGCTTAAATGGGTCGTACGAAAAACTACTGTTCTTGATCATCGTTCCGCCCCTGAATATCTGGGAATAAAATCGGACGATCCCGGACTTATATATTCAAAAAACGAATTCACTGAAATTGAAAATGATAAAAACCTTGATGTAGATGCAATAATCGATTTTTCCGGTGCAGCAAGTATACATGAATATGGAGAATACGCCGTCAGACACAACTGTATTGTTGTGACGGCAATTTCAAAATACAGTGAGAAGGAAAAAACATATCTGAAAGAACTCGGACAGTCAATACGCATTCTCTGGTCGCCGAATATTACCATCGGTATAAATTTCCTGCTTATAGCAGCAGAAGTGTTGAAAAAAATCGCACCCGAAGCCGACATCGAAATTCTTGAAGAACACTTCAAGACAAAATCTGAAGTCTCCGGTACGGCAAAAGTCCTTGCCCGGCACCTTGACCTTGACGAAAACAATATAAAAGCCATACGAGCAGGAGGAATTGTCGGCAAGCATGAAATTCTGTTCGGATTTCCCTATCAGGTTGTCCGTCTTGTCCATGAATCAATCTCGCGTGAAGCATTCGGTAACGGGGCTGTCTTTGCACTCAGAAACATAAAAGACAAACCGGCAGGGTTATATGCCATGGAAGATATAATCAAACCGTATTTCAGTATATAAAAAAACAAAAAAGGCTGTGACTTTTGAGTAATAAAACTGCAGGTTTTACACGGCAGTCTTTTTTTGTATAATCTGTTCTTATGAAAAATATACTTCACTGCAAAATAAAATCAGGACAGTCTGTGCCGGTTTCTGATACGGTTCTGTTCTTTTCATATTTTAAACCACATATGGGACTGTTCCTTGCCGATATGTGCTGTGCAGCATTCATAGCTGCCGTTGATCTTGGATTTCCGATGATATCGCGGTATATCGTAAACACACTCCTCCCATCTTTTTCTACGGAACCGGCCGTTACAATGAGAATGTTTATCACAATTGTAATTCTTCTGTTTGTTTTTTATATTATGCGGTTCGGAGCCCAGTGGTTTGTTACATATTTCGGTCATCTGTTCGGCGTTCATGTGGAAACGGACATGAGGCGGGATGTGTTTGCCCATATTGAGCGTCAGTCGTTTTCTTTCTTTGATAAAAACCGTACCGGAAAAATCATGTCAAGGGCAACAAATGATTTATTCGAAGTAAGTGAACTTGCACATCACGGACCGGAGGATCTTTTTATTTCGGTAATAACGCTCGTCGGAGCGTTCATTCTTATGTTCAGGATACAGCATTACTTAGCTCTTATTATCCTTATCATACTTCCTGTTATGGTATTCCGGATTATGTATTCACGCAAATCAATGCTTGCAACATCAAAACAGGTAAAAGATAAAACAGCGGAAATAAACGCAGAGCTTGAATCTTCAATAAGCGGCGCACGCGTAACAAAAGTGTTCACAAATGAAGACTATGAAAACGACCGGTTTGCCGAAAGCAACGGAAAATATTTTACGGCAAAAAAAGAATATTACTGTTCAATGGCTTCCTTTCACAGCCGCATCGACTTTACGACAAACATTCTGGGAGTCGTGGTAATTGCTGCCGGCGGACTGTTAATTATGAAAGGAAAGATGAATCTCGGAGATTTGATTGCCGCGAACCTTTTCGTTGCTGCTTTTCTGCAGCCTGTCCGCAGGCTGTCAAACCTTGTCGAACAGTTTTCAACAGGGATTGCAGGGTTCCGCCGTTTTTCGGAAATCATGCACATGCACGACGAAACACCGGAAAATCAGAATGCGCCGGAACTGCACGCAATCCGCGGTGACATAAGCTACCGTAACGTAAGTTTTTCCTATAACGAGGGATCAAGTGTCCTTAATCATATAAACCTCGACATCAATGCCGGAAAAACGATAGCACTGGTAGGTCCGAGCGGAAGCGGTAAAACAACGCTGTGTCACCTGCTTCCGCGGTTTTATGAAACAACATCCGGTACAATTACAATTGACGGAACGGATATCAGGAGCGTATCGGTAAAGTCTCTGCGCCGACAGATAGGCATTGTACAGCAGGATGTCTTTCTGTTTGCAGGCACCGTACGTGAAAATATCGCGTACGGCCGTATCAGCGCGACAGAAAACGAAATCATGGAAGCAGCAAAACGGGCAGAAATACATGACGACATACTAAAGATGCCCGCAGGGTACGACACAATCGTCGGCGAACGCGGCATAAAACTCTCCGGCGGACAGAAACAGCGTATCTCAATCGCGCGCATATTCCTAAAAAATCCCCCCGTCCTTATTCTTGACGAAGCAACGTCGGCGCTTGACACAGCCACCGAACTGAGGATACAGAAAGCATTTGACGAACTTGCAAAAGGGCGGACAACGTTTATTATTGCTCACCGGCTTTCAACAATACGGAATGCGGACTGCATTGCCGTCGTAAGCGACGAAGGAATTACCGAAACAGGTACACACGAAGAACTTATGAAGAGTGGCGGTATATATCACGAACTGTACACCGCACAGTTCGGCACGTAACGGTTTCTGAGTCTGTTCCGTTTACCATCCGTTATCTGAATTCATACCGTGCACTTACACCGGTTTCCTCAACAGGAACAGCCGCCGCAAGTGTAATCTTTGATCTGAGATCAGTACAGTGACAGGGATGGATTCCTTTTATTTTCTGTGCTTGCAGGTAACGGCACGTTCCTTCCAGCCGCTCCCGGGATGGATTGAGCAGATGAAATCCTCCGATAATGTCTGCAATGACAGTCTCTCCCGTTACACGCTTTGCGTATTCAACAATGTTGCAGATACCGGAATGTGAGCAGCCGGTGATGATGACAAGTCCGTCTTCTCCGGTGTATACCAGCGCCGAATCATCTTTTACATAATCAGGTTTTCCTCCGCTCACACCGATGGGGCATTCAACTTCAAAATCGTTCGTCCGGGGTATTTCTCCGAGAAATACAAGCTGTCCGGTAATATACTTCGGTTCCCTGCTGAGACACATGTCAAAATGGCATCCGAGTTTTTCTGCAGAAAGCAGAGAACCAGCTTCGGAAAAACCGTCAACGGAAATACTGCGGAAAACGGAAGGATGAGCTATGAGTCCCGGCTCTGTATGAGCCGTATGTTCCTGCTCAAGTTCCGTGTAATACCGGATAAGCGGATCAAGTCCCCATGTATGATCCATATGACCGTGCGACAGACAGACATACTGCAGATTCTTGAAAGAAATTCCCATTTTCAGAGCATTCTGAAGAAACACTCCCGAATACCCTACGTCGAAAAGGACCGAAACACCTTTATCCTCGATGAATGCACTGAATGCCGGTTCTCCAAGATAGTATTTATCGATAAGTGTATTGTTATCGGCAAGTATGGTAGTGACCATTATTTTTCACTACGGGAAAAAGTAACTTCGTGCGTTTCCGTTCCGGTATGCAGCACTCTGCGGGCAGGTGTACATTCCGATATGACCGTGCCGTGCCGGATGACGTACAGACATTCGCTTTCAAGTCGTATCGCTTCGTATTCGTCAGGTGCGTCAAGAATAATAAGGTCCGCAGCCTTTCCCTTTTCGATGCCATATTCGTTTTCTACGCACATGGTTTTTGCGGAATTAACGGTAATCATGTCGAACAGTGAAGGTATTTCATCGTACCCGCTGAAGTGACCGTAATGCAGAAAAAGATTTGCCGCAGACAGCATACTTGCCTTTCCCATCGGATACCAGGGATCCATGATGGAATCGTGCCCGATACAGACGTTTACGCCGCGTTTGAGGAGTTCATCGACACGGGTATGTCCACGGTGACGCGGGTAGCCGTCGTTTCTGTTCTGCAGGACGGAATTGTCGAACGGGTTCGTTACCACGTTCATTCCGGCCCGCTTTAAAATACCGATAAGT
>Ga0172378_10002672_pt1 | contig 16766 bp, 23 predicted proteins | sample GrowelOW332metaG_FD_119755 | JGI IMG/M metagenome (GOLD analysis project Ga0172378, IMG submission 119755) | Groundwater microbial communities from an aquifer near a municipal landfill in Southern Ontario, Canada - Pumphouse #3_1 metaG | ecosystem: Environmental > Aquatic > Deep subsurface >... | reverse complement strand
ACTATTCGCCCAAGCACAATCCGATGGGGGAAAAAACTAACGTGTGAGTTCGTGGAGTGGCTATATGCAACTGGTACTCAGGCGGGAACCATTTGGAATGATCCGGCAATGAAAGCATATCAAGAATATCGTGAGGCACAATGAATTCGCCATTAAAAAAAGATCGTCCGGTTAAGGATGTTTATGCAAGCAGTGTAGGCCTTAGATTGCCACCTAAGATAATCAAGCTGCTAATTGGTGCTGAAATCCGGTGGTCAGATGAAAACCCATTAAGCCAGGACATGGAAGAGTGCCTTCAGTTCTTTTTCGATAGTCACACCAGATGGAACACTGATCTTTTGTTACGCAGATACGGGTTGAGTGATGTTAGCCAGTTCGTTAACGTCCTGTGTAAATGGGAAGTTCATATGCAGATAGTGTATGAGACGCCTAACAACAAAGAAAAGTCGCATCATATAGACCATCATTACTTTTCGTTTCGCGGCACTATTTTCCCGCTTTGTGAGGAGTTTAAAAAGAGCCGTGATTCGTTCTATCTGGCAAAGAACCTAGAGCATACGATGGTGCAAGACGATCACAAGAACAAAGGTTATTATCGGTTAACTAAATTCAAGGCGGTTATAGCGGGGGCTTAAATGGGAAATGTTATTAATTTGTTCTACGATGCGCCGCAGCAGTTGCGCGACATTGCTGATGAAATGGAGAAAAACCCAGCAGGAGTACAGACTGCAACAGTGATATGGGGAACAGAAGTGTATCAAGCAATGGACTCAAAGCAGCCGATGGAGAATGCAGCACGAGAGGCTGTGTTTAATTGCCAGTTCGCCATATCTAAACTTATGAGTGCTGCGGTTGGATTTAATGTTGCCGGTGAAGATGATGAATAGGAAGCCGACACGACAATCCAGGGGGCCTAATGCCGCAGAGAAGAAACATATGGCATGGGTCAATGAGCGCAGTATATGCGCCGCCTGCAATGCCAGTGGCCCAGTAATTCTGCACCATTGTGAGGGGTCAACGTTCAAATCTAGGGTGGGCCTAGAAAGGGTTTTACTGGGCCACTGGTTTGTATTGGGTCTATGCCAAAACTGCGATGATATTGTCACTCGCAGAAGCCGTAGAGCGTTCAGAGAGAAGTTTGGCGATCAGTCCGACTTATGGCTTATACAAGCCGAATCATACCCGCATGAAATACCATTAAGCGTCATACAGGGGATATCTAACTGTGGAAGATAAATTCAATGTTGTTGTGGGTGTAGACCCTGATAGTGAAAAGCATGGAATAGCTGTGTTCGTCAATGGAACATTATCACGGCTGGAAATGATGAGTACCGTAGATATCGTTAAGGAATTTTGTAATTCAATTTCTATTCATGGGCCTTTTGTTTTCAGTATCGAAAATGTAATGGCTAATCAATTTGTCTATGCCAGAAATCGCAAGGGTTCAACCGCGAATCAGTCGAGGATAGCGATGCACATAGGAAGGTGCCAGCAAGCACAGGTTGAGCTTATGCGATGGCTTGACCACTACAGCATACCATACGTGCTGCACAAGCCTACAAAGAGCAATTGGGCTAATGATAAGGCCAAGTTTGAAATGGCTACAGGCTGGAAAAAACAATCAAACGCCGACACCAGAAGCGCTGCATTCTTCGGAATGCTTGAAGTGTAAAGAAATGTTAAATTTGTAGACCGATTATATTTTTGTGGTAAATTCAAATCTCACCAGGAGAGAATCCCGACATCTCCACTATATATCGAATCGGGCTAAGAGGGATTTAAAAATGAAACTAAATTAATTTGAATAAAGCACATAAATTAAATGTGAAAATCCCTGCTCATAATTTTATTTGCAGGGATTTTAAATAATATCGAATTTCGGTTTAGTTCAGCGCCCTACGTTATGTTAAGCACAGAACATAAGTAAGCATTTACATAGAAATGCCCTATTTGCGTGGGGTTTCTATGAAAGATCTTGTGCTTGTAACCGAGTATATTTCAAGGATAGACGGAAAGATTGTCCAGGCGGCACAGATACGGATTATTCAGGTTTATCTCCAAACAAAAAAGATGAGGCTGATTTTTAAGGATGAGAGATTTCCAGAAACAATAACCTGCGCTGAGAAATTTAGAGTTCCTGCGCCTGGTGATTGGATGGTAAAAACGGAAGAAAATGAGATAGAATTCAAATCAGATTTAGAGTTTAGTTCAGAGTTCAAACTGTTTTAACCTAACCATTTCCGGGTAAGTGAGATGGCATCCGCATGGTGATTGGCACTTGCCTAAAGTACACAGGCTGAAGTCGAAGCGGCCAGTCACCAGCCGGATGTTGTGAATGCGCTTTGAGCGTCAAAACGTGATTCCCTCCACACAGACGAAAGTCGTGGCATGAATTGAGCGGACACAGAGGGTAAGCCGCGCCGGTTAAAGTCCGGACACAACGTCAATCACTACAAACAGAAACTCAATCAGATAAGGTGATAAACATGGGAAATTCATTTAACAGAATCACAGCTTCGGCAATGATGTCCGCGATAAGTGCGATAATGACAAGCAACATGGCTAATTTTGAGCAGCAAAAAGCAATTAGAAACTTAGGGCCTTATGTTTCTCGCGGTAAAGGCGGAAGAAAGACCCCTCGCACGTTCAGCGGTGTTGCTCGTGCTCGCAGAGAGGCCAAGAGGCTGAGAAACAAATCTTAACTTCCTTCAATAAAATTTTTCCAATAAGGGTCAATAGCATAATTGGTTAATGCAGTCGGCTCATAACCGACAGAAGCAGCGGTTCGAATCCGCGTTGACCCACCAAATAAGCTCGCTTCGGCGGGTTTTTTATTGCCCGTCGGTAATTACCTTTACATAACTTTACACTCCGATCTATATCAATATCCCCCATCCTGACTGATAATTATCTCAACGACAACGAGAGAGGATTATCAAAATGATGCCCACCGAATGGTTAGACAAACACGCTGGAAAGAACATTGTCGATCTAAGTGATGATGAAAAAGACGTAGCTGTTCAGTTGTATATGTCGATCGCAAGGAATCAGGAGGATGTAATTGACGCGGTAAAAGAGCACTTGATTCTTGACGCCGGTATCTGCTACTCAATCCTGAAATCAGACGAAGATTTTGGTCGCGATATTAAAAACATTCTTTACGCCGCATTCGAGGCATCTATCCAGGACGATATGGATAGATACCACGCTCCAGCACCGCAAACTTTTATTGACCAAGCAATGTTTGATGCTGGTCATCGCTATACCGACTTTTAAGGACAGGAAATGAACCTCGACAAATCAAAAACATATTATCTCAGTGGGCCAATGTCCAGCATGCCAGATTTTAACTACCCAGCATTTAACGCCCTAGCGGAGTCTCTGAGGCAGGAGGGCATGACAGTAGAGAATCCCGCAGAGAATCCCGTATGTGGCAGCTGGGGGGCCCGCATTAAGCAAGCCATCACTCAGCTAATGAAGTGCCACGCAATAGTAATGCTGGAGGGGTGGGAGAAGTCGCGAGGCGCCAATATCGAGTTCGATCTTGCGCTTAAATTGGGGATGCTGGTCATATGCGAAAGCGACCTGTTAACGCATAAATTATCATTAGTGGCTGTTTAGGAGGGGAAAGTGGGATCGGGAACTGAAAAGAGGCGTAGGGATACGGCTGTTAGAGCGTATCGGTTGAAGCTCGATGGAATGACAACTAACGAAATTGCTAAGGCAGTCGACAGAAAACCTGAGCAGATTAAGAAATTAATTCTGCTTGGCGAGCGATTATTAAATTCGAAAGATTGAGGGTGCTAAAGTGGTTATTAAAACATTATCAGAAAAATTATCGGTTTGTCGGACAGATAGACCGGACGAATGGACTATGGATGAGTTTAAACGCGATGCTGTTAAGTTGGAAGAAGAGCGCGACGAAGCACTCGCAAAGCTGGCGGCGATGGAGAGTCAGGCCAAACAATTGATAACCAAGGCTTGCTGTAATGCGGTAGAAAAACTGACTGAGTTAGCACCCAATCAAGGCTGGGATTCTGGCGAGGTCGTTGCGGAAATGTATATTCGCCAGCTATCAGATAAACCAGTGCCAGCCGACAAGCCAGCAGTGGCGGTGCCGGATGATCACATGCATGTCAGTGAATTTATTGATTTGTGCAAGTCTTTTAGCTCGCGAACTGGATCAATTTATATTGGTGACGTTGAGGGAGCATTGAGTGGCTATCTATCCGCCGTTAAAACGTTCGCCCCATCCCACAGCCAGCAGAGTGCGGAGGTCGATAATTATGAGGAGCTTCGTCTTGCTGCTTACGATGTTCTGAGCTGGATAGAAGCAAAACACAGACCGCCAGTTGACGATATGTGTGGCGGAATGGCGTTGGTTCGGCTTCACGCTCTTGATCGACTACACAAAGCATTTATGTCAAGAGACTCCGACCGCTGCCCGAGCCATGAGAGCGAGCAACTAGAACCAACTAAAAACCAGTGCGATGGATGCTCTGTAGGAGACCCGATAAACGATGATGGAAACCATGTTAGTGCGCAAAATGGGCCTTACATGGGATGCCAAAAGAGTCGTTATGATTCGCCCACACCAGATAGCGAAGGGGAATAAAAATGAGATCAGTTAGCAAGCAAAAAGAAATAGACCGTTTGGCGTTAGCACAGCATACGGCAGAGTTTTTGGCGCGAGGCAATAAGATCCGCGAAGTAGCGCCGGAAGCATCGTCGGACGTACCAGTTAATCTCAAGGAGAGATCCGAGTACGACAGAAAGATTAAGCTCGCAATTGATAAGGCGAGGTTGAAAGAATTACACGCCAATGATAAATTCCTAAATATCAGATTTTTACCGAAGTGCAAGACGAAAGACGCGAGATTCAGACTTAGCCATGAAGCAAAAGTGCTCGGCTATTTCCCTACTCTGACAGAAGCCATGAGCTTCGTGATAAAGGCATAATTATGAACATGAAACTATTGACACTAATCGCAGTGATGTTTGTTGCAAATGCGTATTTCCTAGCGCCTATTGGGTTCTTTTGGACAGCATCGGTGATCATCTTCGCAGTTTATGCAGCCTGTTTTGTCGTTAATTCGGCAAACGGATATTTCAGACTGGACAAGCAGAATGAATTCGATGAAGATTTTATTAGCTTCGACGATGTTCCGAATCGATTCAGAGATAATCAACAATCTGATACCGCTAAATCTGTTGTAAATTCAGATCCGCGTTGATAGTATCAAGTCTCCACATCCTACCCCCTACCTTGGCCCCTTAATTGGGGCTTTTTTTGGTCTGCAATAATCTGGATGAGATCTAACAATTAACTCCTGCTGCAATGCCCGATAATTATCCTCCATCAAGCTTAATTCTCGGTCGAGACTGAGATAATTTTGGTTAAGCTCTCTCTGACTTTCGGCATCGGCTTCAACAGCTCCGCAGGTGCCGGTGTCGGGGTCACGCACTGTTCGATATAAGACGTGGACTCGCACCCCGCAAGACTTATCAGCAATACAAGCGCGCATGGCTTCATTAGATTCATTTGATTGATCTCTTTGTAATTGATATTCAGCTGCCCTGCTCTCTGCCTCCCTGAGATTTTGCCGCTCAGAAGACAAGATATCATTAACTGCTGAAAGCTGAGCCTGAGCCGTATCTCTCTGGCTCTCTGCTAGATCTAGCTTTTGCTTTAGCCCCCACGCAAGACCGCTGATGATGATTAATACAGCAGCAGCCCCACCATAAAGATATAGCCTGCTCATGCTAATGACCGGTATTTTTCGTAAGCCCTTTGAAGGCTTATATTGTATGGATCACGTCCGTATTTGTAAGCTAGAGCCATGTACCCGGCACCGTTATATCGCATGGCGATAATGTGAAAGTCTCGGTCGATCATGGCTTGCTTTAATTTACGATCTGTTTCGATGAATGTAATCAGTGCGGAAATTTGATTTACGACAGATTCTTTGAAGTCGTCCCACATCGCGCCAACGGATTCATAACCAAGGCGCTTCCAGTGGAAGCCCATAATCTGTGGTAGGCCGATAGATGTTGATTCCATTGCGGCTTCAGGGTTCAATCTGAATGCCTCATTGAATGCTGGCCACTCTCTTGACTGTACGTCAACACTATTTACAGACCACTTACCAGAGGGCGCATAGGGTGCTTTACGCTTAAACCATGATGGCTCGAATTGAATTAATATTTTACCGGTCTTTGGGTCGAATCCTTTGCCGCCAGACTCAACCTCAATAAATGCTTGAAGCATAGCAAGATCAATATCTGTTCCGGTCTTATCGATTGCGGATTTTATTTGATTCGTCAATGATTCTGTCATTGTCGGCCTCGATAGATTTGAATTTCTGTGCAGTGTTTCCAGCTATGTAAGCCGCAGCAGTGGCGATTATGATAGTAACCCACTCGCCGCCTGTCAGCTTATCGAACCACAACATAAACGATGCAATAATTACACAGCAGCAAGTTAGGAGGTATCTTCTGCCGCCAACAGCATCAAAATTCATATCATGCCTGCAAAAATGTGTATATAGCGATAAATCCAACAATAACTGACATTAAGCTGGGAACCCATGCCGCTACGCTTCTCATCCCAGACGTCCTGTGATACTCCTGTAGTAACAGGTCTAGCTTCTCATTCGTCTTGTCGTGATTTCCATTGATCATGACATACATAGCGTTATGCTCCATGCGATTCGCCTCTTTTGCCTCTTCCAGAAGCGTTAATCGTTTATCAATGTCAGCGTGGGTTTTGTTTGAATTATCTTCGACTTGGCGAATGTATGCCCATGGATCTCTGGGGTCGTCTTGGGGCCTCATAGGCATAACCTTTACCTGTGGATTTAAGCGTCAGTTTATCATATTGGCGAATGAGCGACAGTCTGTAGGTTGTGCGTATTGTGCTGTATGACATGTGCAGAACCTGCGCAATTAAATGGAGTATTTAGTTTCTATTTTTGCTGTGACTTTTACAGTCGCTCCAACAGTTGCGCTGGCTGTCGTTACTACCGCACGTCCAGTGATTACAGTTGATGTGACCGCATCCACTTGTAGCAGGGTTATTCTGTGGTCTCCAGCTGCTCCAGAATCCCTGGACACTGTTATCTGCACATCCTGCAATCTTGGGGTAAAAGGTAGCCCATGAGTAAGTGAAAAATTACGAGTCCCGGTGGAGTCAACTGCTAATGCGTCACTAACTAGCACTGTTTTTGTTGTGTAATTAATAACGTTATGCAGGCGAATCGTAGTGTTTGCTGAATTATCTCCTAGGGTTTTTCCGCTAGGAACCTCGCCATCATTTAACTGTATGTTAGTTGCGCCCGCAGAAATTGCAGCAAAGCTGGCATTGCTTACCGCCTGAATCACAAAATCAGATATTTTAAACCCTGTAGTTGCTGTTTGGGCGCTGAGTAATCTGTCGCAAGATGTAACTCTCAACCCATCAACAGAAACTCCAGCGCAATAAGTTAAGAAACAGTCGCCTGTAATTAACTCGGCTGAAACATTTTTAATATTCGCTCTAGTTCTGTCGCCAAATAATCCAATGCGCTCATAACCTTTTATGACCACGTTGCTTATATTTATCTTGCGAGGAACATCTACCGCAACAGCGCTACCCTCTAAAACAATAGCGCTTGAGTTTGTTGGGTCGCCAAGACAGGTTAGCGTTATATTCGATACGTTGCCAGAACCGGCTGGGCCCTGTGTTGATTCAAGCCGAGCACGAATTCCGATTGCTTCGGCTGACGTGGTAGATACATGCAACCCATCTACAGTAAGCTGCCCTCTCCAATCCACTGCTGGCTTGGCTGGCGAATCTAACCCATGGTTTTTAACTTTTAGATTTACAATTGAAATATTTTCGTTTTCTTCGTTGTAGTCCTTAATGTCTATACCGTCTTCTCCAGTTTCCTGGATTACGCAATTTAGAATATCAATATTTTTATTCGTGCCTGCCTGCATCCCAATACCGTAAGTATGGCAGTTTTTGATTATTACTTTGTCTAATGTAATACCGTCAGTGCCGCCGAAGCGTATCCCGTGACCGCCAGTTAAATTAGCGGCTCTATTTTGATCAATGGTCAGGCGCTCTAATGTAATATTTTCACAGTTAATTAGCTCGCATGCATGCGTGTTTACACCGTCAGCGAGCTTTATTACGCTCTGGTATCTGTTGACGCCCCTAAACGTTACACCATTTTGAGCAACCAGAAATCCAGTATGGAGAAATGTGCCTCTAGGGACTATTATTTTTACTGATGCCAATGAAGAATAAGCCTTGGCTCTTGTGAGTGCTGCGGTGCAATCTGTATCGGATACTGCTCCAAAACACAAAAGCGAAAGCTTGCCTAGATCCGGCTGAATAACCGCATGATTGCCATTAGCAAGAAGTACGCGGGAATATCCATCGGGCGATCCGCTAGCAGCGGTCACGATGAAATCACCTTGGCCGCCGTCGCCTATCGCGAGACAGCCTCTTGTCTCCACTTGCACACCAACCGCGAAACTGGAATCTGCAAGATCAGCAACCGTGGCAACAGTCTGTACGCTGTTTGCGTCTCGGTACTCAACCTGGGCGGTAGCTGTATTGCCATTGTCCAGTGTTATGTCGTTGGGGCCTGGGACGATATTGGTGATCTTGTAAAGGCGGTATTCTGTTTCTTCTACGCGAACATATACCGGATCATCTTCGTCTGCGCGTAGCGGTGACTCTTGAAGCGCAACAATAGTAGGGTAAATAAACGGCGTTACAATCCGATCATATATATTGTCAAGAAAGTCTGGCCATGCAACACGGCGGTTAACACCAGTCCCGGTGACGTTTACATAATCACTATCGGCGACAGTATCTTTAGCGGTAAATTGTGAGAATTTTTTAGACATACTGCCACCTTATATGAGAGGTACTGCTATTTCTAACACCAATATTCTAGCTGGAGACGCCTTTACCCATTGTATTTGTCCATTCGACAGAATCCCCACCTTCGTTGCAACTGGGGTAAATGGCTCTCCTATTTCGTGATCTATAGCAACACAGTTTCGATATTCTGCCGGACGATACCCTTCAGGAAGAGTGGTCATCAATAAAGGCGTTTCTGTTGGCTCAAATGGCGACTGAGCAATTCCATAAATATACAAAATTCCGTCTGTCACTCTTGCACTTAATGTTGGAAATGTATAACCATTGACAGGAGATAACGTGATTTTTGGCTGATCATTAGCGGTAGTTTTTATGGCGTTGTAATTAATCCCATCAGCGCTAATCTCACCCTCAGAATTGATATGCAAAGAGCCATTAGCATTCGATATTACTATTTCTGCTCCAATAGTAATCCCGCCACCTACCGCAAAGTCGCCAGCAACAGAATCATTAAACGTAAGGTTTGCCCACTTGGCGCTTGGCGGAGTATCACCGTTATCATTCTCAAGTGATCTATATAAGAACCCGCCACTTATAACAATATCGTTTAATTCGTAAGCATTATCGGCAGCTTTTGAGCTATTAAAGAACTCCAAGAACCCAATCTGTGACCACCACTCGGAATTGTCAGCAGGGACATTCCCACGGTTATTATTCTTTAATGAGAAATAATAATTGCCGTCTGTGTATCGGACAATTTCATTCGTCAGGTAGATTTTAACGGATGAATAATCAGCAAACTGGCCGGTCATATCGTCAATAGCGATATCATTGCGAACCCATTGCTGAACCTCATCGGCAGACTCTAAAACAATGGTATATGTGCCCGTACCAAAACACGTCGGCAGGCGTCCCGCATCGGTAAGCGTTAGAGGGTTATTAAGCTGATTAACAAGCTCTGGGTCTAAATAAACAGGTTTACGAATAGACGTTGACCCATTCTCAAAGAAGTGTAATTTACCCTCAGAGGCAATATCACCATTGTTCAGGGTAAACGTTGGTGCCGGGTTTATCATGAGTCCCATTATTGATCCTCGATAGCTTGTGGTGCGCGGGCTGCTGATTGGTTTAATATAGACTCAAGCTCAGCCGCTAATTTTTCAAACTGTGTAGAACCCTTTTCAACCGAATTCATGCGTACCATTATATTTCTAACCGGTTCTGATTCATATGCCTGCGCAAGCAATCCATAACCACCGAATGCAGCTGTACCAACACCGCCAGTAGATGAAATATCAGCCATTGCGGCAACAGGAATACCGTATTGCAACACCTCCTGTCCGCTTTTTGTTCTTACCGCTGCTTGTCCTGCCTCTCGCGTGTAATCAAGGTATTTAATAAGGCCATTTAAGGACTTCCCTTGATCTCCACGAAAGAACACATCGGCCTGGTTTTTTAATCTGCGCATTTCGCTGTAGAACTTCTCTGGGCTGCCGTCTGACTTGTCATAGGCTCTCTGGATGATGGCAGCTCTTGCGTTCTGTCGGCCTGTGGTGTCGAGTGCAGAAAAGAGCGTTTTAATCTCGCTCATGTCATTACTGAATAACATCTTGCTAGCCTCTTCTGGCTTCACATCGCCCTTATTAAGAATGTTTTTCAGCTTCGTTTTCTTTACCTCATTAGCCTCTCTAGCCCATACCGCATCAGCCTGACGCATGGACTTTGCTGTGTCATCGCCTAGTTTTTCTGCCACTCCGTCTGTCATGTCGGTAGTCATTGCGCGATATATTGAGTCAATGGCACGGCTCTCGCTATCCTTGTTAACAACCCCATCAGACTTTAAATTCTCTCTGACGAATGTTCTATTTTGTCGCAGCAAAGATAAATCTTGAGGCCCCGACAGTAGGCGTTCTTTAACCTCATTCAGCGAGTTAAGAAGCGCTGGGTTCTGCAATGCGCCCGGCCTAGTTTGTCGCTCTATCTCTGCGTCAATAGCCCTCATAGTGTTTGCTACGGGAATTTCATCGACACCCATTTGCTCAACGATATTTTGATACCGCTTACCCGCTGCATTAGCAATAGTGTTGGATTTGTTGCGCAGTGATGCGACAATTTCCTCATCAACCGGAGCACCGTATTGCTCTGATAATCGTTTAATTTCTGCAACCCTTGCTGCCTGCTGCTCAGCTCTCGGAGCACCGGTGCCAGTGATTGGTATCTTCTCCCCCAATGCTTGTGCGCCTCTGCCAACGAATGTATCCGGAGGCGCAACATCAGTAGTCATCAACGGCAAGTTTTGGCGACCAGCGTATTCTATAACGTCAGCTGCATCACCTGTTGGCGCTCCTGTGGCGGCGCGATAGATTCCGCCCGCAGCATTTGTAATTGGTCGCAGCGCAGCAGGAGCCAATCCGCCAATGCCGCCCCCAAGTGCCGCTGCCTGCATCTCTGATTCATCACCAACAGTAGGTTGAACGTACCCTGCCAGTGCGCCCTCTAATGCGCCCTTCGCCATTTGAGCTGGGAGTCTGCCCTGCATGCCGGGAATTAGCAGTCCAGCAATTTGTCCGCCTATGTTTCCTATCGTTGATGCTATTGGTCTTTGTTCTTGAATCGGCGAATATTCCTCGCGCTTGCTTGTCTCAACACCTTCGGCACCGCGCAGGTCGCGTGTTATTTTCACCGCCTCTGTTTGCAGCTTATCGAGAGCGGCAAGATTTTCAGGCGATGCAGGAAGCTCACCTGATTGCATCTTTCCTGCAAGCTCATCAATCGCAGCATTCAATTGATTCTTTCTGAACTCTGCCACTCTCTGAACAGTACCACCGGTAACCTGCTCGACACCGCGGATAAAGCCAGACCCAAGGGCATCTAACACACCAACTTCCTCTTGCTGCTCAGGCTGAGCAGTTGGTTCTATTTGTGTCTCTTGCTCGTCATCATACTGACCGTTACGTATCGCATCGGCGAAGGCCTTTGCTGCCTGAGTGTCACCAGCAGCGTGGGCATTCATAAGTGCTTGCTCTAATCGCTCTCTAGTCGCCATTAATACATTCTCAACAGGTCATCGATTGAAGGGCTTGAGGATTGCGAGCTTCCTGATATGCCTGTGGTTGCTGCACCTTGGCCTGATCCGCCCTGATTAAGCTTTGCTCTTACTACCGCGTTTATCCCTGATATTTTGGCCTCCCTAGCTTCCGGGGTATCTTTTCTTGTTGGCAACATACCCATTAACAGCTCCTGGTCTTTGTCTGTGAATGTTCCTTCGCCTGCCGTTCTGAACATAGCCTTTAGGAGCGGGGCCATTACCGCCACAGCGCCTTCAGCTATCTGCTGATCTGACGTTACAGCTGGCAGCCTGCCAGCCAGCGGGCCAGTTGTGGTGCCAGCTAAGCCGCGCTCAAGATCTGCCATTGCAGTATCGTACATGCTCATAGTGATTTGATTTTGTGCATCTTTTGTTCGCCTATCACCAAGCTCGCTAACTTGCTGCTCTGCCCTAAGAACAGCGGATTTAACCTGTGGAAGCTTATTAAGCTGTGAGTCGAGTTTCGCGGCCTCACTTGCTCCAGATTTTGCTCCCGCAATCGTAGCCTCAGATCCAGCAACATCATTTGTCAGCCCTTCTGATGCTGTGGTTATTGCGGAAGAACCAACCGCACGAGGAGCAAGCCCAAGCTGAATTCGTCTGGCCTTCTCTCTTTCCTCTTCGCTAAGACCCGCTGTCATCGAGGAAAACTCTCTCTCTCCTGCGGTTCCTTGCTGCTGCGGCAATGCAGCCTGAGTCTGTGCGATAAGAGCGTCTAACCCATTGTCATCAATTGGAGTCTGTTCAAGCTGTGCAGGGTCAATTCCGACAGATTGCAGCATCTCAGGACTTAAACTTTGCTTGAATTGTTCACGCTCTTGTGGTGTAGGTAGGCTTCTAGCATGTTTTGCTAGACGGTTGATAACCTCAAGTCTGCGCACGGCTGTTTGATAGTCATACTCACTTACTTGTCTCTGCTGTCCTTGTTGCTGAGCCTGCATGTTCTGGTTGTTCATAGCCATGCGCTGATTACCAGCCCGCAATGCCTGCTGGTTCTGCTGAATTCCCTGACCCTGAGCGACAGCACCCAATAGCTGCTGGCCGAAATTCTGCGCGGGAGCAAATTGTTGTGGCGATAATGGAGAAACCATGTCTTAACTCCTTTGCTCTGCGAGCCATTTTTGGAATGCGGTACCGGTGTAATCAGATGCTTTATTACCACCTCCACCACCACCAAACATTCCTCCCGTTCCGCCGCCCCTGCCTGAGTAAGCACCCGCTCCGGCAATCAATCCCTGCGCCCATGGGTCCATATTTTGAGACCGATAGACATCATACGCTGAATTAGCTTGTCCGAGATTCTGGGCAAGCTGTGTTTGCTCGCTGCCCGACTGCATATAAGCGTTAGATACAGCATTTCCCTGATTAGCTAACAGCTGGGCTATCTGCTGCTGAGTATTAGCTGCCATATTGGCTTTGTCGGTGTTAATCCCGGCCAATGATCCGGCCTCACCAGTAGACATGCCTGCAAGTATTTGTGCGAGCGATTGTTGTATTCCTGCCCGGTTGCCACCGAGTGATGCCTGTAGGTTAGCGATAGAATTAGCGGCCGCATCGCCTCGACCTGATATTTCGGACAAGCGAGCGTAGGAGTTATTAAAGTCAGATTGTGCAAGACCAAAGGCATTCTCTTGCAGCGCTTGCATAACGGCAGGCTGAGCGCCAAGGCCGCCACCTAGGGCGGTTGCGTTGCGAAGGATTGATTGCTCTTGTTGATTGCGAAGGTATTCTTGACCGGGCGATTCTGTGTAATTGTCGTAAGCGCGCTGCTGCGCCTCTGGGCCCAATGCGCCAGACAATGCAGCTTGGAGCTGTGATGACTGTAACCCCTGCTGATACGTTGGGTCTAATGTGCCAATAGCATCGCCGTAACCCTCTGTTAACAGGTTATCAGCGTTAGTAAATCCTTGGTTTATTTCTCCGCGAGCTTGATCATATCCACCGGAAATGATATTGCCAGACTGATCGAGAAGTCGGCCGGATTGATTCTGCCCAGATAGAAGTGCCTGCCGTGCGGCATCATATTGAGTGCCGAGCTGATCTACAGCTTTGCCGGTGAATTCGCGCTGTATATCCTGGGCATTTTCAACGCCTTTGGCCTGCTTGTTAGCTGCGCTTTTAGCAGCCTTAGACTGCCTGTTTGCTGAGTATGCCGTCGCACCCGCTACTGCTACCGCGCCCGTAATTGCTGCCATAATCAAAAACCTTTGTGTAGCATGTTTCAGAGTGAACATAGCCCATTCTTTCGTACATCTTGCCTACTACTTCCGGCATAGATGACTGCATGGAAACCATTGTCCAGTATTTAATACCCTGCTCTTGCACTAACTTCTCCATAAATTGGAGAAGCGCTACACCGTTTTTTCCCCCACGGCACTCGGGGTTTAGCCACCAAGCCAATTCCGTTGCGGTCATGGCCTGTGTGCTGCCAAGTGTATAGGATTTAACGCCAGCGCAAAAGCCTACAGGGCCGTCTATATCAACAACTGCGAGTAGCCCATGGTCATGTGCCATTTGAACCATGTTAAGCGTGTGATCGCGCTCAAAAGGCTCAGAGAATTGAGTCTGTAGCCAGAACTCGGCAGACATATCAAGGATGGCCTCGAAGTCTTCTGTAGTCGCATTTCGTATCATGAGAAGAACGCCGTTAGTACAGCTCTGGATTCAACGCCTTCACCAAACCCACCGATAGGCATGGCACAATGGAACTTTCCGGCATCAAAAATCACAGCACGGTTCTCTTTCATGTTAACCATATCAACTACCGCCCATTTATCCGGTGAGTTTTGATCCTGCTGCATCTTCTCGACATACTCAGGTGATTCAGGCGCATAACAAATGCCGGTTTCACGGTGCCTTAACATTGCTGTTCCGCCGCCCTCGTACTCGTTACAGTATAACATAAGACTTAGGCTGCCCATAGAATTGTCAGTGTGGGCAATATGTGGAACCGGGGCGCCAGCTGGAGATCTGCGCAAAAATACTGTTTGGTTTACGGGATCTCGTCCGATCAGCTCTTTTATTCGCTGCTCAAGCTCGGATTTAACCGCACTAGGAAGAGAATCGCAGATAAATGGATAAGTGGCTCCATCAACAGGATTGACAACGTCAGCGAACGAAGCGCCACGGATATGATCTTTAAGCAAGTCATAACTTTTCAGGAATCCATCAATGATAATCATGTGATAATCTTCCATCCTGTATTGACTGATTCATCCGTTGTTTTAATGTAAACGTTGCCAGAGGCTGAGTCGAGGTATTGTTTGAATTGTCTTTCAGTAACAACGCCCTCTGGGCTTCCAGACCCACTAACAGGTTCATAGAAGCTCAGAAGGTTAGATACTTCACGCATCCAGCCCTCCATCTCCTGTTCTGCTGTTAGGTCTTCTCGTAGAAGTGGGAATGATCTATGCGGTGGCTGGATCATGATACATTGGCCATTAGCATGTTGAAATTCGCGGGGTTTGTTCCAGTGTACTGAAACTCTACCATTCTGGCATTAGAGAAAGATCCGAGCCTATCAAATACTACTCTTCGTCCATATTCACCAACAGCCCCAAGCCCTCTTGAGATCCATTGCGACCAGGTATAACCACCATCGTCAGAATAGCGCATCTGTAGCTTATCGTCGCCACCAAAGCCGACAGAGAAGTAAGCCTCCATGGCCCACACTTTCACACGAGTGCCATTATTCAAGAATGGCTGTAGAACGACGCTGCGGAATATTTCAATGTCATATTCTGTGGCTATCTGATCGTCAATAACACCAAGAATGCCTTCGGATGAATCTGTTACGAACACCTTGTTATAAATCTGTGTGATCGTTACTGGCCGCCATGCGGTATCTAGATAGTCAGACCCAAACGGAATACGCGAACGCCTCTCTGCCCATCTCCCAGCGGCTAGGTCATAGACGAAACAATATTCACCAAACCACAGACAGATAAACTCTGCACCATCCTGTGAGTGCCGCTGAATCCTGGCATTCTCAAGGCTTTCGCGGGATTCATTCTGGATAATAAAGTCTAGTGCTTCGGTGCTGATATTTGTTGGTGATCCACCAGAAAATAACCAGACTGTTTGCTCGGCATTCTCACCAGCGCCAAGGTAAACAAATGAGCCACGGAAAAGAGACTTTGCGTAAGTGCCAGCAAGCCCTGAATCAATAATACCGTTAGGTATTGGGCGGAATAGGAACTGTAGTCCAGAGGCATTATAGAAAGGCACTGTAATTGCCTCTCCCAAAATATAAACCTGACCACGATACGCAACCATTCCGATAGTTATCGGGAACTGTGTAACCTCCCACCGGTCTAATGCTGCGTAGGTTAGGCCATCATTGATCGCAGAGTGGAATAACACATTGCTATCGCTCTTTGCGAACAAGAACACAGAATCAACCTGTAGCACATCACGCACTGGCCCATCGAAATTAGTAACACCTGATAGGTCTGTTAATGTAGTTCCGTTGTAATGGAATGCGAAGGCGTCAGGGACGACAACTATTAACTGATTTTTGTTCGATGCCATGATGACTTGAGCATCACCAGGGATATCACCAACATCTACCGCAGCATAAGATTCCGAGCCATCAGGGTTAATTGTACGCTCAATGCGATAAAGTTTGTTCCCCGCAACAACGTACAGCACGCCATTAAATGAGTGCGAACCTCTGCCTATTCCATCAAGACCGGTAATGACCTGTGAAAGCCCTGGAGTGGCGTATAGGTTCGAATCACTTAGAGATGGAATGCTGGCATCATTAGGATACCAATTAACACAGCGTTGAGAAGATAATGGCTT
>Ga0172378_10002671_pt1 | contig 16773 bp, 14 predicted proteins | sample GrowelOW332metaG_FD_119755 | JGI IMG/M metagenome (GOLD analysis project Ga0172378, IMG submission 119755) | Groundwater microbial communities from an aquifer near a municipal landfill in Southern Ontario, Canada - Pumphouse #3_1 metaG | ecosystem: Environmental > Aquatic > Deep subsurface >... | reverse complement strand
TGATGAAGTGCAATTATGAATTTCCTTAAATCGAATAATATCACTTAGCATAAAATTAAATTTTATTTTTACCGTCCTTCAATCTAATTAACAAAATATGTTGCGGGATTTCTTGTAATTACGTCTCAAATGTTTGTAATCTAAATTCATTTTCATTTTAGACCCTCCTTTATGGCATATTTATAGACGAAGAGGATTGTTTTCGAACAAAACTTCTATTTTATTTCCCAAAAAACACATCTGTTGAAACTTTCTTCCGTAATCTCAACTTCCTCTTCTGGATTACTACAGCTATTGATAGTCATAGTTAAAAACAATATGAAAACTGCGTAAATAATAATAACTCTGCTATCTCCTTTTATATTTGACAAGATGGTTGTTTTTTGGATTCAGATTCATAATACAATTTATCAGTTTTTTCCAAATTTGATGAAAAACATGAATAAAACACTTGTAAATTGTATAAACAAACTAACAAATCGTACAAAAGAATATGAATTATAGATTTTGTATGCTGATAAGTATATTCCACTTTTATGAAGATTACATAGCATTTAAACGAGGTATTGATCAGTGCAGCATAACTAATGCTTTTATAAAAGATAAAGAAAAAAAAGGGGAAGCTTGTTGACAACTAATCTTCAGTCGTTCAGAAACATCAAATTATTACCCGTTTAAAGTATATATTATATGTTTTTTATCAATATTAGCTTTAATATTTCTTGTAGTTTAGACTCAAAGGCTTGCAATGTGAACTCCTTTTCATATTTTGCTCTGCCGGCTTCACCCATTTGTGAACGTAGGGTATCGTTATTTATTAAAATTTCTAATTTATCGGCCAAATCTACTGGATTATTTTGCTCCACCATAAATCCGGTTACATTATTTTCAACTATATCAGGTATCCCACCCTCAATAGTAGAAATAGCAGGTAATCCAAATTGCATTGCTTCTAATAAAACCAAAGGAAAACAATCATTACTGGTTGGTAATACAAAAACATCTGCACTTTTATAAACTTTGTTTTTATCTTCTCCATATCTTTTTCCTAAATACTTTACATTTTCTGTCAAACCTCTTTTTTCTACTTCTAATATAAATTGATGAGCACTTACATCCCCTTCTCCACCAACGAAATCACAGGAGAAGACATATCCTTTCCTTTGGAGTATTTCACAGGCTTCAAGCAATATAAAAACACCCTTTGATTTAATTAAATTAGAAAGAAAAAGAATTTTAATCGATTCAGACCTTTTCTCCAGTTTAGGTCTTTTAGTTCTCAAAAGGTCTTCAACTCCATTTGGACAAATATATACTTGTTCCATTGAAACAAATGTTTTTAAATCATCATATAAATATTTAGAGAGAAGTATCACACTACTTTTTTTAAAGACATACTGATACATCAAGTAATTTATTTTACTTACTTCATTCTTTTTTATCCCTTTGCTATGAATATGAAAAACAGTCTTCACTCTAAACAGTTTTAGCAAAAAAACAAGTGACACATCTTTATAAAATGCACTACCGGAATTTGATAATGCGAAATAACAAAGATTTGGCTTCTCTTTTATCAGTTCAAAAAGCAGTTTAAACCAAGAAACAAAAAAACGCCATAATTTTAAGAGTTTTGTTTTACCTGTTTCATCAATCGAGCGTGAGACAAGCAAATTGATGTATCGTGCTTCAAAAGAGCTATTAATTATTCTGCTGTTCTTAATTAACTCTCCTACTATGGATACACCATGTACAGCAGGTGGTAGATGAAGCAAGAAAAGTATATTATTGTTTTTCTTCATAACTCTAAAGTTTATTGCTTGAATTTCTCCCATATAGAAGGGAAAAATGTTTTTAACCAAAGCATAACAAAAGAATAAGGTAGAAAAAGAGGAAAATGTCTTCGTATATAAAAAAGATATTCCTTATATGCTATGCCTTTAGGACTTTTGAGATATGCTATACGTTTTTTCAAAGGCACATCACTTGTCTTCCAGGGCTTTCCATGATCATGTAAACAAACACCTCCAAAGTTAGGGGCTATATATACAGGAACTCCCTTTCTTACAGCTCGCAAAGAATAGTCAAAGTCTGCAATTCCATGTGTATAATGTTCGTCAAATATACCGATAGCATCTACTGTTTCTTTACTTATCCACAATATATTGGCATTTGTCAATTCACATTGTTGAGGAACTTCTTTCGGAGTTAATAGTTGACTTCGTACAACAAAATGATTTGTTTTTATTTTATAACCTCCATAGGTTGTTGTTTTTGTTGTATCATCAACCGTTGCTCCTGAATATATTCCTGTTTTCTTATCTTTTGTTAGAGCATGTTTGTCTGTCTCTATCAAATTATTGAGGAAGTCATTAAATAAGACCACATCATCATTCAATAAAAGAAAAGCATCATACTCTTTACTTTCTAATGCCGATCTCCATGCCAAACGCATTCCTCCTGCCCAAAAGAGATTTCCGGTGCCATGAATCACATTCACATTTGGATAATTCACTTTAACTGCCTCGCTTGTTCCATCAGTTGAGCCATCATCCACTAAATAAATATCGAACATGTATCCTTTTGGCTTATCTGCTTCAAAAAATGAATGCAAACAGGACAAAGTCTTCTCTTTACGATTAAAACAAGTAAGTAAAACTGCTATATTTTTATTTTTCATTCTGTTCTTTTTTTCTATGCTTATCATAATTTAGGTATCGATTATCAAAAATGCCTCTAACCCAAACAGTAACTTCATTATCTGTCATAGATCTAAATGAATAAGAAAAGCATAATCCAACCATAATAAAAAGCATAAAGTAATTTATGGAGAAATTATTGACATCTTCGATCCATGAATAAAGCCATCGGAATGAGACATAAACTCCCAATATTTTAGCATATATATTTTCAGAACGATTGATAGCTAAATAACTCGCTCTGTAAAAGACAAACAAATAAAGTATCACGCCCACAATACCAGTCCAAGTAAATACATTGGCTACTCCTATTTCATTTCCCAATCTTTCGTATCTTCCGGTTAATTCATATAAAAAGGGTCCAAAGGTTGGTGAGTCGTTCCCTCTTGCTGGTGTTCGACCAAATATCCAATACTCATTATTTATAGCTGATTGAATTACCTCCTCATATATAAATGTCCGTGTATCGGCTGTAACATCTATTGTCCCACGTTTACCTTCATCATCCAAACCAGATCCTTTTAATTCCCCCATATATTCACTTATTTCAAAGACATTAAAAATATTTGCAGCACCTAATGTCAGTAAAATAAAAGGAGTTATTATCATTGTCAAACGAATAAATTCAATTGTTTTAATAGATAACTTATCTCTCAAATAATAGATTATTAAAAGAAGAAAAGGCATACCGAATTTTATTATATTGCTGCGAGCTCCTAAATCTGCAAAAAAAACAATAGCAGTAAAACCTAATAAGATGACTCTATGTCTTATACTTAGTGCCGGAAGGAATAACAGTAAAAAACTTACAGGCATTAGATAGAATCCATAAGAATCAGTACGGATGAGAATCATAAGAATCAGAAAAATGGGCAACCCATATCTAATATAGAAAGCCAGAACTGACTGTACTACAACTTTATTAGTAGCAGAATAAGCGACAATAGGCAATAATAAAGCCATTGAATTACTAACTAAGCCCTTCCAATCCCAATAGTTTTCAGCAACAAGCATACCTCGGATAATACATATAACCATCCAAAATAAATAAATTTTTAAGACAATTAAATTCTTTTTGTTTTCATTGTCAAAGAAGTATCTTTTTGAAAAAAAGAAAAGAAATAGAATAACAAAAGAAATAAGCCACCATAAAGCTGTAATGTCTAAATATTTTAAAATAGGAAAATTTGGAGTGTACAATGCTAACACACTATATATACCAATTAAAACAATGGTAATTGGCAATGCGGTTGTAACAAAATGCTTTAATGTAGGTTTCAAAATTTCTCTTTTATTAATTGAATATTATAAATACAATTCATATACTTTCGATGCGTTCTTTTCCAAATCATACTCTTCATTAACCATAATCATGGCGTTTTTTGCAATTTCTATTCCAATACTAGGATTTAAGTATAAATCTATTACTTTTTCAACTAATATCTCGTAATTCTCAGGTATTAGTATGCTGTTCTGTCCTTTCAAATTGAAATCTCTTAAACCCGGCACGTCATATAATATCGTAGGTATATTACAAGCCATTGCTTCAATAGTTGTAATAGAAATTCCCTCAAAACGACTTATCATTAAATATATATCAGAAGCTACTAAATATTTTCTCACATCTTTCTGATTACCATAAAATCTAATATATTGATAAACTCCTAAATCCTGGGCTAATTTCTTCTCTTCGTTTTCAGTATCTCCAGTCCCTAAATGTAAATAAATTAAATTAGGTATTTTTTCCAAAATTAGTGGAATAGCTTTAATCACATCGTGATGTCTTTTGTTATCATTGCATCCACCTACAGTTATTAATACCATAGCATAAGAGGGGATACTTAATTCATATCTCATTTCATTTTTTTCATTATCTATTGCAGGATAAAAGCGATTGCTTCCATACCAATTGTTTAATTTCATGGTCTTATTGCCATAGAGTTTCAATTCATGTTTGTAAACTGAATCACTTATAGATTGAAACTTACATTTAAATATTACTTTTGCTGACCATCGTAATAAATAATGATAAAAATAACTATACCAACTAGTAGGAAAAATAGCATGGAATGTTTTAACGGATTTTACTCCCGCTAACCAAGCACACAAAGCCATTCCCCACATAGAGTCATGTGAATGAATATGAACAACATCAATCTTCTCTTCCTTGATAAACTTTATAAACCTTCGATAATATTTTATGCGACCTCCATAATTTTTTAAACGTGGAAAAGGCTTATGAAAAACCTTGTACCCAGCACGCTCAAAGTAAGGAGCATATTCACCTAATTGAGGTGAACCAGCTACCACCATAAGTTCGCACCCTTTCTTCTGAAAAACAGGTGCTGCATCAACATACATTATCTCTGCTCCTGAAAATTTTAGTTCGTAAAGTATATGTGCTATTTTCATGTTTTAGCTCTCATTGTAATCAAAATCTGCAAATTAATGATTCTCTTTTCCATGAATCTCCTATTTAACTAAGGGTTTGTAATGAAATAAGTTGACTGTTTGAAACGAAGCTATTTTATTCGTTAACAACTTGAAATTCTGCGAATAGCGGGCAATTTAATGAATTTTCAAGGAAGTTAAAGGACAAAAGAGCAAGTTTAGAGCGTCAAGTTATTTCGCCACAATCCCTAAATCACTCAATCATATATACAATAATCAGTCATTTTTTTTATCTTTATGTAGTTTTATCACGTTGCTATATATCTGTTTATATTGCTCGGTTGTTTTATTCACATCATGCCTTATTGATGCAATTAACTTCGCATTTTCACTTAAATTAATTGCTAATGCATCATCTTCAAAAACACGTGATATTTGATAAGCTAACATTGAATAATCACCCGATGGAAAAAACAATGCGCTCTTTTCATCTTTTACAATAGACATAACACCTCCTACAGGAGTAACAATGGATGGCGTACCTATCATCATAGCTTCACCTAATGAATTTGGACTATTTTCAACAAACGAAGAAAGAACAAACAAATGAGCTTTAGTGAACTCATTTGACATTTCTTCATCATTAAGTCGTTTTAATAATACCAGATTGTCTTCTAAGTTTAATCTTCTTATCTCCTTTTTCAAATAATTGCTATAATCTTCAGCTATTAGATAATCTTTAAATTTCACCGATTTAAGATTTAAATCTGAAAGCGGTGAGACAATTTGAATGTTTGGATATTTATCTTTAAGTATTGCCGCAGCTTTCAACAAAACATGAAATCCCTTTATTGGATAAGCAGAAGATGAAATAAATACCCGATAGCGTGTGCAATCCTTAATACTCCATTTTTTATTGTAAAATGGTTCTCGCAACAATTCTTCTCCTTGAAAGTATATTGCTGATGAATTAAAAGCAGCTAACTGAGATCTATCCCACAATGTTCGACCAATAAAGTATGTATTAATCTCTAATATTTCTTTTTCAATAATGCAATAGTTTTTCCAGTTTTTCAACACCACTTTTATCCCTCCAACTCCTAACCAGTTCTTGAGTGACATATATTTTTTGAAATGTAGTGTTGCTACACTGTATTTTAAAAAAAGATAGTAAGGATTTATTAAACCCTGTATTGAACATACAATAGGTATGTTTGCATCAATATGTTTTCTCAATAAACCAAAATTCTTCTCAACACCGTGTATATGTATTATATCTGGTTTAAAGTCATCTATAGCTTGTAGATAGTTTTGTACTAGCTTTGTATTAAATTGTTTCGTATTATCACCCGAGTCAATAGGAATAGAGTAATATTGAATATTATTGATTATTTTTTTTTGATAATTTCCTTTTAAAATAGGAACAATAGAACCCATTTCCATGTTAGTTTCCTTATATAAGCCATAAAAAAGGGGAGTTATCCAAGAACCACCTCTTGTGGGTTTTCCTTTCACGAAAGAATAAAAAGGTTCAAACACGTCATGTGTTATCCATAGTACCCGTACTTTTGTGTTTTGTGTTTTCATTTTGTGAATTTTAAATTACAGTATTTCGCATACCAATGAAATAAACTAAATTTAATTAGAATTCTAAGTCCTTTATGACCCTTAATACCTTTCCATTTATTATTTAACCAGTGTTCATAATAAATAGATAAATCAATAAGATTAAACTTAGTAAGATTTTTTCTTCTATATTTTTCAAATATTTCTAATGACTCTTTTACTCTATCATTATCTATTCTTGAATCCCTTGATATAGAGCTTTTATGAATTCTATATACTACAGTTGTCTTATTCAAATAATAAATCTTATAATTGTTAGAATTAACCCGATATATTAAGGTCATATCGTCATAAATCCTATAACATTCATCAAAATAATCAATTCTTTCAAACAGTTCTTTATTAATAAAGAAAGTTGGAGAGTTTAAGAATACTGGCCAACGAGTATAAGCCTTGAGTTGACTGGTTGCAGTATTAGCTGAAAAGTAAAATTTTAAACCTCTATTTTCGTGACTCTCATTTTCAATTAAAACACCCTTATCATTCATTTCCAATAAATTTGAAACGACAAACTTAGCTTGAGGGTTTTCTTTTATAAATAATAGATTATCTTGAATACACTTTTCCAATAAATGGTCATCAGCAGCAATTAATTTAATCCATTTACCTGCCGAGTTTTTTACCCCTCTATTACAGTTAGAAGGGATTCCAGTGTTATTTTGTGTAGTGATAATCTTTGTTCTAACAAACCTCTTATTATTTTCTTTGACCCATTCATTACAGATTGCAACTGTATTATCTAATGAGTAATCATCCGTTATTATTAATTCAATATTCTGGTAAGTTTGTTTTCTTACACTTTCCAGTGTTTCCAAAACATACTTCGAGCTGTTGTATGTAACAACTATTATTGATACCAAAGGTTCTTTTGATTCTTCCATTTTAATTACTGCAATTTTTTCCTTTTTTTCTCAAAAAATCTCTGACTATTTGCTTCATTGCAATTCGTTTCTCTAATTCATTCAGCGAGTACCAGCTTGAAATAATTATTAATATAACACCCACTATATAGGGATAGGGTTGATCTAAAAACTTCACGGCAATAAAGCTTATTAATGCTAATGCAAATTGAATAAAAAACAATACTAAAAAAGATTTTTCAAATGAGAAATCATATTTCATCTTAGCAATCACGTATACCTGAATCAAGTAAATAATGTATGTTATCAAAAAAGAGAATCCCAATCCTGTCAATCCATAAAAATGATAGCCTAAAATATTAAATAACAGCGTATAGCCATTTCCTATAAACTCGTTCCAGAAAAACAATCTACTGGCACCTTTTGCTAAAAACACAAATGCTACTGCCCAACTCCCTGCTTTAAAAAACATACCTAATGCTGCCCAATAAACCATACCTGTAACTGCTACAAACTGCGTAGAATATAACAATATAACTGCCCAGTTTATAAATACCAGAAAAGCAATTAATATAGGAGCCAGAATAAGCAATGCTATTTCGGCTTGTTGGTTCATACTCTGCTTGCTAAGTTCATTGTCATGTGCTACAGCTGCTAACCTAGGATAGTAATCTGTTCCCATAGCTGTAAAAATCATTCCAACATAAGTCCCAATAATAGTGAAGCCGGCTGTATATAATCCTACATCTGCAACATTACCGGTTCGGCTTATATAAATACGTAGCAAATAGGCAGATGCAACTGTGGTTAAGCCACTTAAACTAATAGCAAACCCCATAACAAGCATCTCCTTTCCTTCTTTTATGGTTATATCCTTTGTTACTTTAACGGATTTCACTTTCACTTTCTTTGCAAAATACCAGGAAAAGAAAAGTGTAGTTACAGATGTTAGAATAATTACAGGAACAATCCCCTTTACACCGAATTTGTAATACAAAGGAACTGTTATTAACAAGCCAACAATACTCCCAAACAAGTTAGCTTTTGCAAGGGATTGCAACTTCCGCAATCCTTGCAATAGCACCATCTGTCCTGTACTTAACTGATTAAAAAGCAGTGTAATTGAAATCCAAACAAACGCTATGGTGTAATCTTTATTGCCAAAAGTAATTTGACTCAACCAAGGAGACAGTGCTAAGGTCAGAACGGCACCCAACAATCCTGTAATCCACACCATTTTGCGCATCACAGCTATTACAGTTGCAATGCGATGTTCATCTTGTGTTGCGTTTGATTCTGAAATATTTTTTACGGCACTTGTGCCCAAACCAAAATTGGATAACGCTGATATAAAACCCGTAGTAGAAGTAAGCAACCCAACAACCCCCATACCGGCAGGTCCCAGTAACACGGCCACAAATTTTGAGCGTATTATTGAGATAATTATTTGAAACACCTGTACTCCACCAAAAAGTGAAGTAGCTTTCATGATTTGTCGATATGATGTTTGCTGCTCACTCATAGTAGATTAAGTTATGAAGGTTGTAAAAGAGTTAACGGCCTTCACTACAATCTCTATTTCATCATCAGTTACAACTTGACTTATGGGTAGACTTAATTCTTCAGCATGAATCTTTTCTGTCACAGGTAAGAGTATATTATTCCATTCAATATATGCAATTTGCTTGTGTGGAGGAATTGGATAATGAATCAACGTCTCAACATCATTATTCTTTAAATGCTGTTGAAGTTCATCACGCTGCTTACATAAAATTGGGAATAGATGAAACACGTGAGCATCCCAATCTTGCACAACAGGTAGGGTTATTTCATCATTCTTAATATTTTCAATATAATAACGAGCAACTTCTTTCCTGCGACTATTGTCGTGATCAATGTATTTAAGTTTCACACCCAATATGGCAGCTTGTATTTCGACTAATCTGCTATTTAATCCTTTATAATCAAATTGGTATTTTACTGATGACCCATAATTGCCCAATACTCTAATTATGCGAGCAAGTTCATCATCATCAGTAGTTACTGCGCCTGCATCACCAAAAGCTCCTAAATTTTTACCGGGGTAAAAACTATGTCCGGCAGCATCGCCTAATGAGCCTGTTTTTCTATTTTTGTATTTACAGCCAATAGCCTGAGCGTTGTCCTCAATTAGTTTTAGATTATACTTTTCACATATCTTGCCAATTTTGTCTGTGTAAGCACATTGTCCATAAAGATGAACAATCATTATAGCTTTAGTTTTATCAGTTATTGCCTCCTCAATTTTATTATCGTCAATCTGATAAGTGTTTATATCAGGTTCAACCAAAACGGGTGTTAATCTGTTATCTGTTATTGCCAACATGGATGCTATAAAAGTATTGGCGGGAACAATAATCTCATCGCCTTCTTTTATAACATCTAACTCTATATATCCTTTCAGTATAAGACGAAGAGCATCTAATCCATTGGCAACACCAATACAATGAGCTGCACCTATATATTTACTGTAATTATCTTCAAATTTCTTATTTTCTATCCCCTGAAGATACCATCCTGAATCTATAACCTTAGATACAGCATTATGTATTTCATATGAATACTTCTCCGTAATTTTCTTTAAACTAAGAAATTCCACCATCTTCTATTCCTCTAAATCGCGAATAACACCTTCTTTATCTCTTCTTTTCATATCCAAAACTATTCCACTATTTGTTACATATCCACGTTGAGTAGCTGGTGTCCCGAACCATAATGTATTGTTAGGAATATTCTTATTAATCAAGCTTCCGGCTCCGATTAATGCATATTCTCCTACCACTATACCAGGCAGCACAGTTGTATTTGCTCCAATGGATGCACCTCTCTTTACTATGGTTTTTTTAAACTTAGATTTGTCTATAACTCTGGATCGTGGTACCAGCTCATTTGTAAAAGTTACGTTAGGACCTAAAAAAACATTGTCCTCAATAGTGATGCCGTCCCACAACTGCACACCACTTTTAATGGTGACATTATCACCTATTTTTACTTCATTCTCAATAAATATATGGGAGCAAATATTACAATTATCTCCAATTTCTGCGTCTGGTAAAATTACACAGTATTGCCAAATGCGGGTGTTTTCTCCAATTTTTTCAGATTGTATGTCAGATAGTTTACTTCTCATTTTTGAGCGTTTTAAATTCTTGATAATCTCTTATATAATCATCTTCATTATAATATGTTGATGCAAGAACCAAACAAACCGAATCTGAAGAAAAATTATCTATTTCTCTCCATATACCTGGAACCACTAACAATCCTTGATAAGGCTTGTTTAGTGTAAAAGTTCTCTTTTGCTCTCCATCATCTAAGGTAATGTCAAAGCTACCCCTAACTGCAATTATCAATTGCTGCAACTCTTTGTGAGCATGTCCAGCTCTCGATTCTCCAATTGGAACATCGTACAAATAATATACACGTTTGACATCAAAGTGAATTGTTGTACCATTTTCAATAACACTTATATTACCTTGTGCATTATGATACTTATTTATTTCGAGTATGGAACAATTATATACTGTTGATGATTTCATATGTCGTTACTTATTCTGATTTTTAAATAAATCATAATCGTAAATATAATCTGATAAGTCAAAATGAGTTGATGCTAATATCAACGCTAAAGCATTAGTTGAAAAATTCATCATTTGTCTCCATACACCATTTGGCACATACAAACCATAATACGGTCGATTTAAAGAAAATGTTTTAACTTCAATACCATTATCCAGCAGCACATCAAAGCTTCCTGAAAGAGCTACTATAAACTCTTCGTTCTTTTTGTAGGCATGTCCGCCTCTTACTTCACCTCCTGAAGCATTATATATCCAATAGGTTCTTTTTATTTTAAACGGTATATCTTTATGTTCCTCTATCACAGAGAGATTACCTCTCGTATCTATTATTTTAGAAAGATTGATTATTTTGGGTTTATCTATTATCATTGCTTTAATGCCAACATTGTTTTGCGAACTAATTCGTATTTTACAATAAGTAGTACACATTACTTATTATACTTACCACTTACCATATTTACCATTTACCACTTACCACTTACCACTTACCACTTACCACTCATTCCTTATCACATAACCCAAAACTCATAATTTATACCCATATGCAGAGCCTTTTTTCAAGCTATATCCATATCCATACCTCTTCCCATAACCATAACGATAATTTCGTTTACTAAAGTCAACAGAATTCAGTATAAAATACATATTTTTCAATTTCTCTTCATTATAAATTGTTGTTGCATCTTCTATATTCCTTTTAGGAGTATAATCTGCACGTACAATATACAGATTGATATCTGCTATTCTATTAAGTATTAGACTATCTGAGACTAATCCAACAGGTGCCGTGTCAATGATTATAAAATCAAATTGTTTGCGCAAATCCTTTATTAACTCATCTAATGACGGTTTCGCAAGTAATTCGTTAGGATTAGGTGCAATAGGTCCGGCATTTATCATAAATAAATTTGGATGTATCCCTGAAGGTTTAATAAGCTTGTCGGCTGTTTGGTGTCCTGATAAAAACATGGTCATACCACCTTTATCTGGCACATCAAAATAGAGTCCAAATTTAGGTTTTCGGATATCCAATTCGATAATCAAAACTTTTTTATCTAACAGGGATAAACTAGTAGCTAAGTTTATGGCTACAAATGTTTTACCTTCACCACTGATACTCGAAACCATATTGATCACTTTTTTATCCACACTATCTATTACAAACAATAGGTTAGTGCGTAGCAAACGTACCATTTCAGTAAACCCATCATTATCATCTTCTTTGATAACCATTTTAGAGGTCTCTAATATTTTCGGAATTTCTCCTAAAAGAGGAACATTTGAAATCTCTGCCAATTCTTGCTTGTGTCCAATCTGATAACGCATCAATTCTTTAATTCTGATAATAATTATAGGTACAAGTAAGCCTAAAGCAACAGCGATTAAAAAACTCAAAATTTTATTTGGTGTAACAATTCCCAATATTCTAACGTAATCAATCAACTTTGCATTTGGTTCTGCTGTAGCCATATTCATGTATTTTTCTTCTTTCTTTTGAAGTAAAAACAAAAACAATGACTCTTTAACTCCTTGCTGACGAGTTATATCAGAATAAACTCGTTGTTGACGAGGTACTGCTCTTAGGCGCGCTCTATCCACATTTAGTTGCCCTGACAAATCGCGTAATGCAATTTGAAGATTACTCTTTTCATTCTGCAAACTACTCCTAACAGATCGATACATTGATTCTATTTGGTTGGAGAGATCAATCATAGCCTGGTTACTACTTGATGCCACACGCGAAAGCTTTGTTTTTTCCATCACCAAATTGTTATAGCTGCTAATCATACTGTTTAAACTTTCACTGCTAATTCCTGAGTTTGCAGGTAGAAGCTGATCGCTCGGATCTTGATTTTGAACAAAGTTGAACAAATCGGAAACAATGGCTAATTGAGTTTCAATATCCATTTTCCTTTGTTCAATTCCGGAAGTTTGAACATTATATAGATGCGACTGATTCGCAATATCTGTAATCCCTTGGCTTTGTTTGTAATCCTCTGCTTGTGAATCAACTGTACTCAATTCATCACTTAATTGCGATAGATGGGTATCTATAATTTGAGATGTTTTATCTGCTAAATTAAGTTGTTCACTCAACATTTCTCTGTTGTACACCTCAACTAGGTGTTCCATAAACTCTTTACCTTCAAGAGCATTGCGGCTATTTAAGGATAGCGTTACAACAGATGAAGTCTTAGATGTAACCTCCATTTCCAAGCTATTAATAAATTGATCTGCCACATTGAGCGGAGGCTGAATTACTACTTCTAAGAGCATTTCCTCTTTGGGTGTAAAACCAGTTTTAACTGCATGTACTTCTCCAAAAGGAAACATGATAGCGTCGCTATCAGCTAATGATGATTTAATGGTGTAAGATTTATCTAAATGCTTGCCAGAAAATTCATAGATTCCATTTGGACGTAACAAAACTTCAAAGACAATTGGTTTTTCTCCGATTTGATCCAACATAGCATCTGATAAGGTTACATGTATTGGGCTTTGATTACCATACAAAATTTCTTTCTTGTATTTAATTATGTTCAAAAAAGATCCCAGTTGTGTATAAGATGTGTAGTTTTCTAACTCACGGACAACCTTATCTGCAATAAGTGAGCTTCCTAACATCTCCATCTCATTCTCTACATTACTCGTTTGAGTAATAAGTCCCATGCCATCAAACGCTGGAGTTGTAGATGAGCCACTTCCTTTTTGAGAATCTTGAAACAGCACAGACGTCTCAATTTTATATACCGGCAAGGAGAATTTGACGTAAATTACAGCTATTGCTGTGCAAATGATAAGTGAGATAACGAACCATTTCCAAAAAGAAAGATACTTTATAAATAGTCCTATAAAATCGAATGATTTTTCTGATAGTAATTTAAATTCCTCTTCAGATTTTGTAAGTTTCATAGTTGCTTTATTCCCCATACTTTATCTAGTTGCTGAAAATATTGTAACAGCCATGGTTGCTAATGAAATTATAACCGAGATGGATGAAATGCGAAAAGATTCCGCAGCTCCATATTTTGATGAATTTGCTCTTGATTGGTTTGGTTCTACATATACCACATCGTTTTGCTCCAAAAAATAGGCGGGAGAATTTATGATGTCTTTGTCATTCAAATTCAATGTGTAAAATGTTTTATTACCATCAGAGTCTTCTCGCAATACTTTAACATTTTCACGTTTCCCATATATGGTCATATCGCGTGCTAAAGCCAATCCTTCGAAAATAGTCAATCGTTCATTAATTGTGCTGTAATTACCGGGAGCATTCACTTCACCCAAAACATTTATCGAATAATTATTTATTCTAATCGTAACAATAGGTAATTCTCCAGTGAAAGCTGGTCTTAGTTTTTCAAGAATATAACCCTCCAACTCTTTTTTAGTCATATTTTTCACATGAATTTGACCTAAAACAGGAAAATTTATATTCCCATCATTATCCACAAGATAATTTTGTAAAGCCGGTTGTGAATAAATTTGCCCCCCCATTGACAATGTTTGCGTCTGAAGCTGTGGAGTAATTAAATTGTAAATACGAGAAGCCTCGGGCTCGGTGCTCACTACTGTTATAGAAAGCAAATCTTTTGGTTTAATTTTCACCTCATAAGACTGATTGTCAATGCTCTCAACACTTTTTTGTTGCTTATTAATTTGTTGCATATATGCAATATTTTCAACACTTGAGCACGCAGTGAATAAAAGTGTTGTCAAAAATAATAGATGTATGTTCTTCATCATAATTAATCATTTTTTTTACTATCAAAATACTTTTTATGAGTAATGTTGTCTGTCAAATCAATAAACGTATTTAATCGAGATATGTTTAAAAAAAGCATGAGAATATATAGGGTTAATCATATGTTTAGGGGTTTTAGGTATGTAGTTTGAGGTATGAGGAGACGCGTGAGGCGAGGTGTGTGAGGAACATGAGGTTGCAAGGTTACAATTGAGGTTTGTGGATGAGGCTATTGAATTGAATTAATTTTATCTGATGTTGTAAGCTCAGAAAGGATGCAGGATTCTGTTACGGTAGATGTGATATCATTGTGTTTAACCCCAGAATATTGAACATGTACAAAATCTAAAGTCATTTAACCATAATGGAACATGTATGAAGAGGAAGCATTTAGTTATGCTATAAACTTAAGCCGATTGCGCAGTTTATAGCAACTCATGTCTGCAGTAGTCAAAAAAAGAAGTCGTATCGCAAGACATGCATTAGTATTGAGCGGTGTCGAAATGCGGTCGCTGAGTTTGTCGAAGGGTTACTAAACGTATGCAAGCAAAACACAGTGATGGTCAATCCTCAAATGGTTGAATCTACTTCCCCAAGCATAACACAACTCGCACCACAACATAATGTATCAGGCTTATGGTTTGGATGGATTTTGATTATCATATTTTCATATATTTATTAAACGATTTCACTTCTCTCTATATGCAGCGTCAATAACAAAAAGGTCTTTTACTTGATGTAAATGATGCATAGCTATTAAACCTTTATGGAAATTAGGATAGGTTGTTACAGTTGTTTTTTCAACATACTCTTCGATAGTCAATCTTTCTATTTTATTGATATTTAATGCACGACCATAAACACCTTCAATATTTGCTTGTGAAGGTCTGTAAATTTCATCTCTGTATTTAAAAATAGCACCTCCATTTCTCGCTGTTTCAGAATTAATAATTACCGGGTTTTGCAAGTGAGGTTCAAGAAGTTCTAACTTTAATGAATCAACCCTATAAATAAACAACTCGTTCTCCATTGCAGAGTTTAAATCATCTTGTTTATTAATAAATAGCCATCTCTGGTTAGTGTTATCTACATAGAAGGATGCATCAGCAACCATTTCTCCTTCAAATGCAGTAGAATATAGCTCCCATTTATTTGGAAAACTAATGCACTTATAAATTTCGAGGCGCTTGTTTTCACTTGATTCCGGCATTAAAAAAACGTCACCGTTCTCTTCAAAAATAAATGGATACGATAAATGATAATCTAAATCCAAAACATCAGTAACATCTACCAATTCATCATCTTTAATTCTACCACATGATATCTTTCCTCTCTTTGTTGAATAATTGTAATTTTCAAAGAATATATAATTATCACCTTTATAATTAAATATGAAAGGATCTGCCCAAAACTCATTTTTTGGAAGTTTAATGGGGTTTAATCTGAAAAGGGTAGAGTTCAAAAAATCACCCTTACCTATCCATAGTGTCCAACAATCATATCTTATGCCAAATAATAAATATTTCACCCTCCCAAAAATCTTACTCCTAAGTTTGGAGTAAAAGCCAAATATATACTTTATTAAATTCGCTAAATTGGGTGCTTTGTAGGGTGAATTATAATAAACTGTTGATTCTGTTGGAGAGTAATTGCCAATTTGAAGTTGTCTTATATTTTTAAATAGAAGAGAAACGGAGGCTTCTAAAATCAATCTGTTTGTTTTAGCAAAAGACCAATGATAATTGAAAAACGCTTTATCAATTATCAGTCCGCCATTAAGTTCTGGTGTTAATTGCTGTAATGTTACACCTACTGAAGTATGGTGATGCAAT
>Ga0172378_10002670_pt1 | contig 16775 bp, 6 predicted proteins | sample GrowelOW332metaG_FD_119755 | JGI IMG/M metagenome (GOLD analysis project Ga0172378, IMG submission 119755) | Groundwater microbial communities from an aquifer near a municipal landfill in Southern Ontario, Canada - Pumphouse #3_1 metaG | ecosystem: Environmental > Aquatic > Deep subsurface >... | reverse complement strand
ATGCACATGAGTGATTGTTTGGGTGGATACACCTTCTTCAACGAACGTTTTGATGGTCCCAATGAGATTTGCGTGAAGGGCGAGGATGATAAGTTGTTTGATTGGATACCTACAGTGCAACCTCGATTTGTAGATCGTGGCGATGTGACGAAAGACGTATTTGGCAACTCCGATGCAAAGATTCTTGAAATCAATTCCAAGACTGGATTGTATCCTCTCTATGTAGCCTACTCCCTTTTCCGTCAACGTTGCGGTGACTTCGTGACTAATGAGTTGATTGAAGACCGTAATAACTATTCGGTAGAAGAAGAACAAGTAATTTGGGATGATATCATCGCCAACAATATCTATGTGATTTGTAACACGCCTATGGCAGAGTATATTACACATAGAACTCTATTAGGTTTCCGTAAACTGACAGTTAAAGATGGAACCGAACGTGTGAATATTAAATCAGAAAAATTAATTGAACGTGCCTTATCTGAGAAACAGGCTCTAATAAACGACTTAAAGTCTGAACGTTATTGGATGGGCAACAGAAGCAAAGATATGATTAAGTTTAGTGCAGTAGTGGGGAATCCACCGTATCAGGTAATGGATGGAGGTACAAAGAACGGAGCAGTACCTGTTTATAATAAATTCGTTGAGTTAGCTAAAGAACTAAATTCAAAAGCAATTTCAATGATTATGCCAGCTAAATGGTATAATGGCGGTCGTAATCTTGACGATTTTCGGAAATCTATGCTTGAAGATAAAAGAATTGAAAAGTTATTTGATTTTCCTAACTCAAAAGCTATATTCCCAACAGTTGATGTAGCTGGTGGAATATGTTATTTTCTTTGGTCTTCTAACTATGATGGTTTATGTCAGGTTACAATAAATGAAAATGGTAAAGTTTCAATATCTAATAGAGAACTGGATGCATTCGACACATTTGTGAGATATTCAGAAGGAATAGATGTAGTAAATAAAATTAAAGAAAAATGTGAGATTTTTATGTCTGAAACTGCTAGTTCACAAAAGCCATTTGGGTTAAGAACTTATGCTCGTCCACAAGAAAGTGGCGAGTTAACACTTATTAGTTCAGGCGGGACAGGCCCATTCCCTAAAGAGGCGGTCCTATCTGGTATAGAATGGATTGACAAATGGAAATTGATGACCTCAATACGAACTTTGGAACATGCAGGCCAAGCTGATAAAGATGGCCGCAAACGAATTTTATCAAGGACAGAGATTCTTCCACCATATAATATTTGTACGGAATCATATATGATTATATTTGTTTGTGATTCAGAAGATGAAATTCATCAAGCATACAAGTATATAAAGACGAAATTTGTACGATTTATGATGTCATTGGTAACTTCAACGCAAGCAATCAATAAAATGAGCTTTTCTTTAGTTCCCCTTCAAGACTTCACACCAAATAGTGATATAGATTGGTCACAATCCGTTGCCGACATAGACAAACAGTTATACAAAAAATATGGTTTAACCACAGATGAGCAACAATTCATTGAAAGCATGATTAAACCAATGGAATAAGTAATAAAGTAATAACGAGTCATGGACGAAACAACAAATCTAAATACATCGCAAGAAATGAGATACACCTTGCTCTATCCCAATGGTGAAGCTACAGCCACCTTGTTGCTCGACAAGGTTACAGGAGAACTTATGCTCCTTAAAGGTTCTATCGTAAAAAGCAAAGTAAGCAGCCAGTTTGAAAAACTTTGTGGGGGCATTCTCAATGCCATGCGCAAAGAGTTTATCGTAGATTATTGTGATAGATGTCCCGACTCAGAGGATTACATAACTATAGAGCACAAGAAGGTAACTGATTTGCAACAAGCCGAGATATTAGTTTTGGGCAACAATGACACTCAAGGCAAATGTTGGACAGAAAAAGTTAAGGAGGCAGCGAAACAAATTATGGTGCAGCCAAAGGAGGAAAAAGATGACAGAACCATTTATCATTTAAGCCTAAAGGCAAGAGGATGTGAATGTAGAATGTATTTAGCAGACCCTGATAATGAGAAAAGCGAATGCATTGTATTAACAGGTTCTATTTTAAGTTCTTCAGAAACCCCTTCATATCCTGAGGGATATAAGTCCCCACGACAAGAGGTTATTCAAAAATTCTGCGAACAAACAACTAAAGGCTTACAATTGAAAGCTGATTATAATTTTAGTTCCATCAATATGGCAGCTACCATCTGTAGCGGAATGTCTATCAATGCTCGCACGGCATGGAAAGATGAAAATGACAAAACAATTAAAGAAATGTTTGAAGATATTAAAATAACAAAGATATAATGACTACGACAATATATAGTGATAATTTTCGGCCTAAATCCGTGGCTGAATTACTTGAGGCAAAGCATCACTTTGTTATTCCCTCCTATCAACGTGGTTATCGTTGGGAGGAAAAGCAAGTAACGGATCTTTTAGAAGATATAAAGCAATTTTCAAAGAGGGAAAAATCAGGAAGCTATTATTTACAGCCACTTGTTGTAAAACCAATCAGTGAAAAAGATTTAACATGGGAAGTATTGGATGGCCAGCAGAGGTTGACCACCCTAAAACTTCTTCTTATGTATCTATTTGAAAACAGTTTGACAGGTAGCGAGAAAAGAGTCTTTAACGATGATAAGATTTTTGACTTGACTTATTCAAATCGTCCACAATTAGATTTTACGGATCCTAATCCACAACAAAATATAGATAGTTATTATCTGACAGTTGCTAAGACAACAATAGAGATTTGGTTTGAAACTCAGATAAAAAATGGAGAATACGTTGAATCTTTATTTAAGAGTTGTCTTCTATATGGAAAAAACGAAGCATTAGTAAAGTTTATTTGGTATGTTATTGATTCAAAAAAACAGGATTTAGAAAGCATTCAAGTATTTAATCGTTTAAACAAAGGGAAGATTAGTTTAACAAGCTCAGAGCTAATAAAAGCCTTGTTTATAATGGATTGCGACATAACCTCTAGTGGAGATTCCATTTATGCCGATCAATTATCAATGGAATGGAATGAAATAGAGAAAAAATATCAAGACGATAAATTTTGGTATTTTATAAGTAACCAATTGGAATACAATCAAACAAGAATAGATATTCTGTTTGATTTTGTTACTCGCAAACCTATTGATAATGATGATAGAGATTATTCTTATAGATTGTTTCAGAATCTTTATGATTATTGCCGAGCTCAAGAACGTAATGATAATTCAGTTGCATTAAACTCATTTTGGGATGGTTTACATATAAAAAATATGAAGTCTGCTTGGGAATATATAATAAGGACAAACGACCGAATGATTTCATGGTTTGAAGACAATCTGTTTTATCATTATATCGGCTTCCTTGTTTCAATGGATTATCTTCCTCTGGAGATTTTCAGTAAGCTGACATCTGCAAAATCTATACTCAAAGAAAGGGAATGGACAAAAGATGATACAGAAAAAGAACTTCAAAAGATAATTATGGACAGTTTTAAGGATGAAGGTAAATATCTAACATGTGATAGTATTGATGGGTTGGAATATGGCTCCAAATTTGTTTTTCGACTATTTCTCCTATTTAATGTAGAAACAAGCAGACAAAAGAATCAAAGATTCGCTTTTGATTCCTTCAAAAAGGAACAATGGGATATTGAGCATATTGATTCTCAAAATAATGCATCTTTAGTAGAGAGAGAAGATAGATTACGTTGGTTGAAAAACGTAGCATTTGTTTTGGAATTGGAATCCAAATTGAATGAGCGAAGAGCAAATGCGATTCAATTATTGGAATTTTGCAAAGAACTTATTCCTAGATATGAAACAGACGTGAAGGATATAAAGGATGACTATACTTCATTTAGTAAAAGAGCACTTGAGTATTTTTCTTCAAGCAATCGAGCCATAGATAATAAAGACAGTATTGGGAATCTTACATTGTTGGATTGTAAAACAAACAGAGAATATCAAGATGCGCCATTTCCTTACAAACGCTATCGAATTATAGAAGAAGATAAAGCTGGCAATCGTTTTATACCAATAGGAACACGTAATGTTTTTCTTAAATATTACTCCAATTCTGATACAGAGTCTTCTTTTATAGATTCAACGCGATGGAGCATGCCTGATTTGTATGGGTATCTGAAAGAGATTCATAAAATTATAGACCCTATATTTAATGTGGTTATTTAAAAGAATATAGTCATGAGTACAGATATTGAGAATAAGAGTTTTGCAGATATTATTAAAGATAGAGTAATTCGAATACCTAAAATTCAACGTGATTATGCACAAGGTCGTAAGCAAAAAGATGTAGAAGAAATCAGAAATCAATTCGTTAGGAGCTTATTGCTTGTGGTTACAGGTAAACGTCCTTTTACGCAGCTGGATTTTGTTTATGGAAGTGACCGTCGTAACGCCTTTGAACCTTTAGATGGTCAACAAAGACTTACAACTTTGTTTATTCTTCATTGGATGTTGGACTATAATCTGCAGACCGAGAATGGAGAATCTGTTCTCACTTATGAAACAAGGAATACTTCTGCGGCATTCTGCAAGGAATTAGTAAAACACCATGCTAAGGATTTTATCGATGAAGCAGACTTTAGAACAGAAGAAGAAAAACGAATAGCAAAAGAAGAAAAGAATAAGCCTCTTGATGAACAGGATAATAAAAAGCTAAAGACAAATGTTTGTACCCCATCACAAATACTTAAAAAAAGAGATTGGTTTCAATGGGGTTGGAATTTTGATCCAACCATCAATTCCATGTTAGTAATGATTGATACTATCAATTCAAATATGGATTGGTCTTTAGATTTAACTGAATGCAAATCAAGATTAAGCAGCATCACTTTTAATCATTTAGACTTGGGTGAACTCGGTATGTCTGATGAATTATTTATCAAGATGAATGCTCGTGGCAAACTATTATCTGATTTTGACAGATTAAAATCGACTATTGAAGAAGAGATTCAAATACAACAACAAGAACTTGATATAGAAGGTAATTCACTGGCCGATCAGGATATAGAAAAAAATTGGAGAAAGTATATGGATGGTGCTTGGATTGATTTGTTTTGGCAACAAACTTCAAGTACTACCATGTCTAAACCGATATCAGAGGAGAATAAAATAGAGCGTCTAAAAGTTGCAAAGCTTACAGAAAAGAAAATGAAAATTTTCATATTACGTATGATTGCTTTACAGTTATTCTCTAGAATTCCAATGATTAATAATGAGATTTCACTTTTGGCACCAAAAGATGATAATGAATTGGCTTTGACTGAATATTATCAGTTGAAAGAGACTATTGAAAAACTATATGAGGCTTCATATCAGATTAAATCATCCAATCTTGATTATTTGTTGTTGGCATATCAAAATCAACTTATTGATTGTCGTAGCAATGATAGTAAGAATATACCATCTCATTGTATTACAATCAATTTTAAAGAATTGATTAATGATATCAATTTGTGGATTGTGAATAATGGGAACGGCAGTTATTGCGATGTAACTTCATTACTTCCTATTGATACCAATTTCGACAATAGTACTATAACCTATTTTGAAAGACTATCTTCTGATGATTTAGGAAATGATGTAGCTGCCACAATCTATGCAATGCTGAACTTTTTAAAAGCGTTCCCCTATCAGAATAATTCAAATGCATGGCTTACTAATTTTGAAGAATGGACTCGCTTGGCACGTAATATTTTTAATAACGACAATAACACTAGAAGAATTGATAAAAGATTAATAGAAGAACAAGCTTTTGATGGCATTTCCAAGATTACATCAAACTTGATTGAATTCATGGAATCAAATAAAATAGATTTATATACAGATTCTAGTGCCATATTGCAGTTTATAAAAAGTATTAATGTCGATTATATTGGGATAGACAATCAATCATTAGCTGAAGAAGTGTCAAAAGCAAAATTGAGAATGAGTGATGATAAACAAACAAACGCTCTATGGTCTAATGCAATTCGCAATGCTGAGAAGAATCCATATCTTTGGGGACAAATAAGGTGCTTGATTCACTGGGCTGATGGTAATTTAGAAAAATTCAATGATTACAGCAAAAATCTTATTTCCTGGATAAACCTGGATAAACAGTGGTCAAAACAAGAATTGTATTATAATGCAATGTTATGTATGCAGCCTGATTGCTGGAAAAAAACGAACAATAGATTATACGAATTCAATAGGAATCGTGATAATAGCATAAAACGATACTTGCGCGATGAACCTTATGGTGAAAATGTAAAGCAATTTGTTGATGAATGGATAAAATGGAATAAAAATGCTAGTTTTGAAGATTTCTGCATTCATGTAATAGATAAAACTGAAAATTCAGGATGGGTTGCCTTTTTTAAAACAAGGCCTAGTATTATATGGCAATCATGGAGAAAAAAGATTTTCACAGAGAAAGGTCATGTAATTTTTGCTCAACAACAAACAACTGATAGCCATTGCATTGACCCTATCTTATTTTATCTCAAGGGAATTCTGGAAGATAAATTTTACCATTCAGATACTAAGAATTGGACTCCAGGCATTGTTTGCAACTTCTATGATTCAAAATCATTAGGTTCTCATTGTCTTGAAATATCATGTTCTGAGCATCTGCTCACCGTGAAATGGGGAGAAAAAGACAGTGAATATGTTATCACTGAAGATGGTAAAACTGTAGTTACAACAAGTATTGACGACTTGGTATCAAAATCACTATCAATCTTCAATGTATATTCAGGCTATATAAACACAACAGAAAATCTATAAGAGTTTAATCTGGCAATATATGGAAAACACATTTGACACTCACGACAAATTTATTCTCTATCTTGAGAAAAATGCCAAAATGTTCTCGGAAGAACGTCAAAAAGAATTGGTTGATGTCGCAGAGAATCATCTACCCAATTTTATACGCACATACTTTATACCAACATTTGGTGAACTCTATGAGCAAACAGACCATAACTTATACCTAAAGTTGAGAAGTCAGGTGAGCTCCAATGCGGAGGCCAATGCACACAACAATATAGAACATACACAATATACTGTTGTGATGAAGTTCTTCGCCGGATTTCTACAATCAAAGCTTTTTAAAGGCAAGGAAGTAGTCAATCTTACTGAAAAAGAACTGGAAAATAAGGGAAAGTACAATTCCAAATCCACTACTACTCTACCGAAAGAGGCTAAAGAAGACCCATTGCAACCTGAAGAAGTACCTGAGGAATATTTGACTGAAGGTCGTATTCATCAGGTGAATGTAACGAAACACGAGCGAAGTCATGAGCTAAGGCAGTTATGTTTGAATCATTATGGATATACTTGTCAAGTATGTGGTATGAATTTTGAACAAAAGTACGGAGAGATTGGTAAGGACTTTATTGAAGTACATCACATTAATCCAATAGCTGAAACTGATGGTGAACATGTACTTGACCCCAAAATAGGACTAATACCATTGTGTAGCAACTGCCATAGCATGATACATAGAGGTCCTAATGGCACAGTTTTCACACCAGAACAACTAAAGGCGATCATTGAAACTCAAAAAGAAAAACCAACGACCTCTAATAGATGAAGCGGAATGAACAACGATAATAACATCCAACAAGTAGACAACCAACTTTTGGCTTGCAGACATATAACTAATATCTGCGAACCATATGTGTGGAGATTAAAATTGTCTGCTTATGAGTATGAAACGCTGGGTTCTAAAATTAAAGAGAGTATTCGTTTACATGGCGGTTCAAAGACTCATTTATATACTACCAAATATGCTTTAATAATGCTTACATATTTGGCTGAATGGTACAAACGTGAATATGCAGGAACTAATCAAGGAGGTATTGAAAGTTTTATTGATATTGATTCAAGTGGATTAAAAGCTATTTGGGAAGCTTCAGGAATTAATATAGATAAATATGTATATCAAACTGAAAATGGTAATCGTCTATGGCAATATTCAATCTTTGTACTTGGAGGTTTAGCTATAAAACATGAATTAAACAGACCGTCAGCCGACAGAGATAAATTTTTAAAAGCTTTATGTCGTATCTATCATGGAGAAGAATACACCTTGGAAAATCTCGATGAAGTTGGTCGTGCTATAGCCTTCCGTCAATCCATACATCAAAAACATAGCCTTTATGAATATCTTCGTGAAATACTAAATGGAACTTATACCGATAATGATGAATCTGTTCAATCATTGCTTATCAACATTAAGAATGCTAATGATGAAGTTCTTAAATCAAAATTTCGTTTTGAGTGGATTATCACTTATGCACCAGGAACTCGGACAATGAGCCGTCGTCTCAGGGTATGGCTAAAACCTGAAGAAGTTGGTGGTGGTCTTCATCAGTACCTACGATTTGACCGTATACATCTGTGGGGTATTGCTGAACCAGAAAAGATGAAGATGCTTCATTTCTCTATTCGGTGGATGAATGGAGTGAAAACAGTAGCGGACATAAATAAGCAAAAACCACTTATAAGCTATTCCAATACTGGAGATGAAAATGGTTTTGTCAGTTGGGGCATCGATAGGTTTGCAGTAGAAAAAGTGATTCCCACTCGGCATTTTACACATTTCCAGATAATAGCTTTTGACGATAACGGAAACGAATATATTACGCAAGAAGAACCTGCGGTTGAATGGATGCAGTTATGGCGTATTGACCAGTGGAAAGACGAATGGTCGAGTCGGCAAAATGCGCAACATCAGACTGCCGTTCTGTTCAATGATACTTGGCATTCAGATATAGAACCTAATGACAAAAGACAATTCGTCGGCCATAATTCATTCAAAAGCAACGAATGGAGTTTCTGTTTTATCAGCAGTAGTATAACTCTCAATAATAAGAGTGGCAAGGAGATTACTCTATACAACAGAATTGGATACGATCAATTATATACAAGACTTTACAAAGACACTGTATTTTATTTGGATGGCGGTTTAGTAAGTCATGTGGTCGAAGACGAAGACGAAGGTGATATAGAAGAAAGATTACCGCTAATATTTTCAAGAGATGATATTAGGGTAAGGTATTTCGCTACCAAGGATGCCATATTGAATGCTGCGGTAGAAAACGATATCCTGGTAGAGAATGTAGAATTCAAGATATCCAATGGACGCTACTTGCCATGGAATGACGAAAATGAGCCATCGTATGGAGTTAATACTCTACGCACTTATGTCAAAGGTGTGGAGCATAAGATAAAAATTATCTACCTATCCGGCCATATTGTAAGAAACATAGATGATTGCTCGATAGAATATAAAGATATAAATGGAGAAATACGAAGGTATCAAGATTTTATTCCCATGAATAAGATACCATTATCCCCTTTTATTCCTATACATATCGGTGACGTCATTGTAAATGTAATCAGACCAACATTAATAAAGGAAATTTACCTAGATGATAAAATTCACCTCTATAATGATGGATATACAACGCTAACAATTCCATATCTGCTAAAGAATAGAATTCGTATTGTGGATTTTAATATAAATGGATATAATATGTATGACTGTAAAGGCATCAATAATTTTTATCCTTCCTTAAGTGAGAATGATGATGCCGGCCTTGGTGCATGGAAAAAAGGCATCGTAACAGAAGCTGCATCACTTGATGCAAAAGCTCCGTCGTGGTTATGTATATCAGTCGGTGATTTGCAAAGTTGTGATAAACAAGGCTTGAGGTTTTATCTATGGAATCCTTATGAAAATGATAAACCAAAAGAAGTAAATTATGATACTTCGATTGTTCAAAAAAATCAAGTGTTGTTCCAAGACTTCACCTTGCCCAATAAGAATCTAACGAACATAGAACCTGTATTAAAATACACTCCATTCGGAGCAAAAGGCACTACTGGAATAGAACTTAGATGTTATAAAGTTGCTTGTATGTACAATCAGTATTTTTTCATATTTAAGCCTCTGAAAATGATGGTTAAGAATGGAAAAATTGGAGAGCTGTTAGTGGAGCCTCTCTTGAAAGAGAAAAACGCAATTCTAAGTGATGATGACATACAGAATCTTTTACGATTAGCAGAGGAATTCAAAGTGGAACCAAGCGACATGAATTTAGAAATTGATTATTAATAAAGACAATATATGATTTTTTCAAATTTATATAAAGACAACCGTGAATCGGTGGAACGTGCCCTCAGAGCCATGTGGTGTGGTGAAACAGGAAACGAAAGTCAACGCAAGTATTCTGAAAAATTGCGCCAAGTAATTAAGGAAATATTTGCGCCAAAGGATGCTGTACCTGTTGTACAGTGTATGAATTCTTATGAAGCAGTAAAATCTGTATCGGCTGCTGAAGCCAAAGCATTGGTAGGTCCTTTATGGACTTCTACAAAATTTAATCCATACGAACATCAATACCAATGTTGGCGTACTTTACTTAAAGATAAAAGTCCAAATGGAAAGCCGATGTCTATCTGTGTAACAACAGGTACAGGTTCCGGCAAGACAGAATGTTTCATGATGCCTTTGGTGAAGGACTTGACCGATCAAAAAAAGTCAGACCAGATTCAAGCATTATTCCTCTATCCGTTGAATGCCTTAATGGAAGACCAGAAGGAACGTTTGGAAGAATTACTTGAAGGAACACACCTCACCTACACTGTATATAATGGTGATTTACCCGACTTTGAACCGAAAGATACTGATTCATCAGCTGAAGCAGATAGATTGCGTAAACGTATCAGACAGATACGTGGATGGGATGAAAAGAAAGGGGAATATAAATTCAAGCATATGATTTATACTCGTGAACAGGTACGTAAGAATCCACCCAATATATTACTTACAAATCCTACAATGTTGGAGTATATTCTATTGAGGGGAAAGGATGCCACACTGACGAATCCCTCATTAAAAAGCCTGTCTTGGATTGCAATCGATGAAACTCACACATATACAGGAGCTGGTGCTGCCGAACTCGCCATGCTTTTGCGCAGAATACAATTGGCGTTTGGAGTGAAAGCTGAAGATTTGCATTTTGCAACGTCATCTGCGACTTTTGGTAATGGCTCTAATCCAGAAGAGGAGGAAAGAAGATTACGTGAATTCATTGCTGGGGTTACTGGCGTTCATGAAAGTCAAGTCCGTGTAGTCGGCGGCCGTAGGGTTGGTGAAGACCATATACCCGAAAATGAAGATAAAGAAAGGTGGAAACTGCTAATCCATAAAGACTTCATTCGACTGGATGAACTGTTTCCTGCATCAGAACAAACAACTGAACAAAAGTTGGCTTTACTGGATGATATGTGTTCTCGTATTCCAATAGATAATGGAATTCCGGCCATGAAAGCTAAGGTTCATTTCTTCTATAGGGTTCCAAACAATGGCTTGTTCGTCAAGTTGACCGAGCATGAAGACGGAGCATTCAATATCTATACAAAGAATTCCATTGAAGATGATAGCAAGGAAACACCATTGTTGGAACTCAGTCGTTGCAAACATTGTGGAGAGTATGTCGCTTTGGCTAAAGTAAATACTACACCGGGCGATGATTTCGGCAAGTATCAGGCACTTGACCGTGATGAGAGCGACATGTTTGATTTGGAAGAAAATGATGAAGATGACGGACCGATGAAATATGCCATTATCGGCCTTTCGAGACAAGGGAATGCTAAAGGAGATAATAATATCATAATTAAGTTGGAAAATGGAAAAGTTACTCCTGTTAATGGTGATGTAGATGAAAACGAATGGCATTTAGTGTCCAACACTCATTGTTGTTGTCCGTATTGCAACAGTAAACTGACCAAAAAGAGAGATAATGACGAAGAAGACAGTGCTGATTCAACAGAGAATATGGAAAATGCATACTTGCAAAAGTTCCGTACTTCTGCCGATTTCGTTTCAAGAATAATGGCTCCTTTTATCTTGAATCATCTGGAAAAGGGTGTTTCTAAGAAAGATAGGATTGTTCTTCATGATGGACAACAATATATCAGCTTTGCCGATAGTCGCCAAATGGCGGCTAAAGCTACGCTCAAACAGAACATCGATCAAGAACGCTTATGGCTATATAGTACAATATTTCACGAATTATGCAAACGAAAAGCCGAATCGGGTAAAGTCAGCAAGCAAATTCTTGATTTACAAGCCCAATTGATGGTATCTGTTTCTGATATGGATAAGTCCATGGAGATACTTAAACAAATACAAGTATTGCAACAGAAGCAGAATGATTACATTTCTTGGATGGAGATTGCGAATCTTTTGCGTAATGATGAATACTGTAAGGTTTTCTGTGACCAATTCATCAAGCGTTCCGGTGATAGTGATGAGCTGGATCAAGATGGAAATATACCTGCGATGATATCGGACAAATACGTCCAGTCCATCATGGTTATGTATTTATCAAGTCGTCCATCATCTGCCGCTGCACCTGAAACTATGGGTTTGTTCCATTCGTGTTATCCACAAATGGGAAATATAGATTTACCAGCCTCTATTAAACAATTTAATGAATCTCTTCAAAACGAGGGAAACCGTATAAATAAAAAAGATTGGCAAAATTTACTACAGGTATTCATGGACTACACTGTACGTTCTAACCAATCCTTATTCTTGAAAATATCAGATACTAATCCAATCGACATCTTCGCTAGTGAACGATTTGCAACGGAGAAACCTCGTCGTCGTCCTACGATGAAACCCAAATTTGAAAGAGGCAAATCCAACCAAGGTCGTCTTGTGCGATATCTATGCGGTTTGTTTATCCGAGAAGACAACACATTGAAAGAATCAGATGTAATGCGTATGCATTTTGATGAGATTTCTAAAGTAGTAGAAGCGTTTTGGGAAGAATTGAATAAGCCAGACAATCTACTACTTGAAGAGTCTGTCAGATGGGATAACGATTCAAGTCAGTATATTAAGGATAGAGACCATGCTATTCGTTTCAATCTGATAAATCTTTCTTTTAAGCTTTATGAAAATGTATATCTATGTGATACAAATACTGATTCTGCAACAAGACATACACAATGTTTACGACCTATAGAAAACAATTTCAAAGGTTTTGCGCCATATTTAAGTGGCAATCATGTTGTTTCGTTAAATGAAGAGTGGCACGAAGTATGGGAACCTTATCCCTTCTTTAAAGGATGTGGTAAAAATGTTAGTTATCAAGATGTTAATGAATGGGCAAAGAAGAATAGAAAGATACTTTGGAACAACCATATTTGGGGAGACGAAGGAGTATTCTCGAACCGATTGACAGATATCCACATGATGCCGAATCTGTTTATTCAGGCAGAACATACAGCTCAGGTTGACAAAGATGTCTCACGTACTTTGCAGTCTAATTTTAAAGACCATACTATCAATATCATGGCCTGCTCTACTACCATGGAAATGGGTGTGGATTTGGGAAACCTAGAGGTCGTGATGCTAAGTAGTGTTCCTCCACAACCAGCCAACTATAAACAGCGTGCTGGGCGAAGCGGTCGTAACAATAAAGTATGTAGTGTCTGCATTACTCTTTGTGGCAGCGATGCAGTAGGCTTGCGTACTCTCTTCAATCCTATTGAAAATATTATCAGTCGTCCTGTTCGTGTTCCTATGGTAGATCTAATGAGTCCACAAGTTGTTCAAAGACATGTAAACTCCTATTTAGTCCGGACATTCGGTGTATTTACTGATGGAGGGAATGGAGGTAAACTAACGCAAAAAGTATTGGATTACTATACCACCTTTGTTGAACGAAAGGAAGGTAAGTTTACTACTATCACAGATCCAATAACAGGTGCTGATAAATTACCTATAGATAAGTTGGGCGATGAGAAAGACAGCATGTATGCACTCTTCAACCTTAAATGTAGTCAAGCTCTTGGAGATGCTGTACATGAAGATCTTGTTGAACTTTTAAGAGGTACAGTCTTTGAAGGTCATCCTGAATATGTCGTAGCTAAAGCTCGTGAAAATAATGAAAGATGCTATCAAGAACTTAATGATAAGTTGGAGGACTACAGTATTGTTTTTGGAGGCGACATTGCAGATAAATTCCGTACGAAGCTGAAAATGCAATATATGGAGGTACTTAACCAGCGATTACTTAATTTTTGGGCAACAAGCCGATTTACGCCTAATGCTAACATGCCAGTCAATGTTTTAACACTTGACCTGAGTAGTAGTTCTAAAAAGGATTATTCTAAGCCTACAACATCTTCTAATCCTTCCTATGGATTGAGAGACGCAATAGCCCAATATGCCCCAGGAAATAATATTGTAGTCGATGGCGTAGCTTATATCGTAAGAGGCATCGAATTCTCTAATATGTATCAAGGGGTAAAAGCTTTCAAACAGATTTATCGCAATTCCGACAAATGCGTTATTGATGACCCAACATTAGACAGTAAGCTTCGTTGGGGTGTAAATGAAAAGGACTCTTTAGAATTGATTCAGCCGGTAGGCTTCTTACCAGACATGAATGAGGATAAGAGCCGTATCATGGAAACGAATCGCTTTACACGAGTCAGTGCTCAGTTGATTGGAACTGCTGATTGGGATAACAATGTAACAGAACCTCACCTGTTCTCTGTACGTAGTAATAGAGAAACTGGCTACGCCAAGATACTATATTATAATGAAGGTCTTGGCTATGGTTATTGCCTTTGCACACGTTGTGGACGAATGGTGTTGGAAAGCGGTGTGGCAGATGGAGAAAGCACCTTAGATAAAATGCCCGAAGAAATGAATCCTAAGCGTTCCAAGGTTGAAGGAAAACCTCATTATCATGCAGCCATTGCCGGGAAAGAGTTACATAAAGGATGCGGTGGATCCAATGATAAAGATAGCATAAGACGAAATGTAATCATCGGTGACTTGGTTCAAACAGATTATGCAGAAATACGTATTCGTCATAAAGGTGCCAAGAAATGGATGAATAGTCGCACTGAAGAGAATCTGCTATTTACTCTTGGTATCGTCTTTACTCAATCTCTACTCGAATTATTGGGAAAAGAACGAGGAGCAGTCGATTTTGCTATAATGCCGAATGGGCACATCTGCCTCTTTGATACAAATCCAGGAGGTGCAGGTTATGCAAACCAAATGGCCAGTGTCCCTTTAATGAAAGATATACTTGCATCGTCAAAGCAAATGTTGGAAGTAGCCAAGCTACGTAATTCAAAAGATTTACTTTTGGACAAGTTCACGCTGAGATTCATTTCATATATTGATATCGATGCTGCCTTAGCATGGATTCAGGAGGAAGAGGAATCTCAAGGTATTCTTCCGGAAAATGTAGCTTTTGTTTCACCAAAATCAACAGAAACAGATATCGTAAGCTTGCAACGTGCATTCTCTGCCTCTTCGAGTGAATCTATAATATTCGTGAACAATAACTATGATGTTTGGAACTATGATGACGAAGAGCATGGATGGCGTGGACATTTTCTAAATCACTTTAATACCCATGATGGTATGGTGTCCCTTTGTGTAGTAGATAGTGAAAAAAGAGTTATGCCCGAACCTGCGTTAAACATGTTAAGGTCAGTTAAGAGTGGGTGGGCAAAAGATGTAAAGCATATCGCTACTCCTTATGCCAATAAGGACATATATCCTATTGCCTATATAGATGGTGTCCTTTATTTCACAAACAACGTGGAATACTCTGGTCTTAATGACGTATGGGGTAACATGACTTTGTTCTGTGCTCGTGTCAGTAATATCAGTGTAGATGCAGTCCCTATCGATTGCGGATATAAAGAGAACACAAAGATATTTATGTTCACTGGTGACGAAGTGTTATCTGTAAAATCAAGCGAACTCGGTAATTACATTCAAGACTATTCAGAGGGCATTATCGACAAATTCATCAATTACTGTAAGTCTAAAGGCGGTAAAATCAAAGTATCCTATCAAGATGAACATTTGAAAAGTGTGATGGGAATACTTATCACTTTACAGACCATAGGACATATTATCAAGCAAATTGGAGCCGATTTCGAATTGGAGTTTTTAGTTGAGAAATATGAGGACGAGCATTGTAAATATAAGATTCAATCAAATCTTAAAGATAGCGCAGAACGCAACATGCGATTAGGAGACTTGACAAATGGTTGGTTGTGTGATATTGATAACGAATTTTCCATCCACGGTGAACTCATTCCAATCAAATCACATGAACGGAATTCATTGACCCATTGGAGGGTTTTATCCTTTGAATGTGGCGATAAGACATTGTCTATCTATCCTGATGGAGGGTTCGCTAATGGTTGGGATATTGGTAAAAACTCAAAATACTTTACTTTGGATAATACGGATTCTCGTGATTGCATCGCATTAGAAAGAAGCAAAGATATCAAATATGATGTGACAGTATCAGATAATAACAAATAGAATGCAGATACATTGCATAGTTTGTAATGACATTTGCACGTATAATTAAAAGACCAATTATGCCAACAAATAAAAATGCTCAAATCCGTTACCAGGCACTTGATAAGTGCTTGGGTAATTGGGGACGCAGATACTATATTGAAGATTTAATCGAAGCCTGTAATGAGGCTTTATACATTTATAATGGCTCTTCTAATAAGGGTGAAGGTGTGAAAAAGCGTCAGGTTCAAGAAGATCTAAAATTCATTGAGAGCGAAGAAGGCTATCGTATGTTGATTGACGCCATTCAAGATGGCCATAAGAAATACTATCGCTATCATAAGCGCAATGCTTCCATAAAAGAGCAGCCTATCAATCAAGAAGAAATCAACCTTATT
>Ga0172378_10002667_pt1 | contig 16781 bp, 20 predicted proteins | sample GrowelOW332metaG_FD_119755 | JGI IMG/M metagenome (GOLD analysis project Ga0172378, IMG submission 119755) | Groundwater microbial communities from an aquifer near a municipal landfill in Southern Ontario, Canada - Pumphouse #3_1 metaG | ecosystem: Environmental > Aquatic > Deep subsurface >... | reverse complement strand
TTAATTGATGAACAAATCGCTCACAATATAGGAATTAGCAGATCAACATTATCTGAATGGAAAAATAAATATCCGTCCATAGCGGACGCCTTAAAAAAAAGCAAAGAGATTGTTGATGTAGAAGTTGAAAATTCTTTATTTAAAAAAGCTCTGGGTTATAATGCGAAAATTAAAAAGACATTCAAATTAAGGCGAGTTGTATATAGTAAAAAAACTGGAAAAAGAATTTCTGAATATGAAGAACTTGCAGAAGCTTACGATGAAGTTCATGTACCAGCTGATACAACGGCTCAAATATTTTGGTTAAAGAATAGAAAACCGGGAGAATGGCGAGACCGCGGAATTGATCCGGATGCCGGCAAAGACCTTAATACATTGGATGATTTGTTAAATACAGTTAAGAAAGCAATTGACAATGGAAAAGATATTTAGTCAAAAGCAAAACGAATACATACGTCAAGCTAATCGTAGATGGAATATAAAATCAGGTGCGGTTCGATCAGGAAAATCTTATGTCGATACCGCTTTTATTATTCCGATGAGAATAAGAGAGAGAGCAGGGAAGCCAGGACTTAATGTAATACTAGGCGTAACGCAAAGTACGATTGAAAGAAACGTGCTTGAACCTATGCGTGAAAAATTTGGCTCTAGTCTTGTATCAGAAATTAATAGCAAAAACCAAGCAAATATATTTGGAGAACGTGTATATTGCTTAGGAGCTGAAAAGATCAATCAAGTATCTAAAATCAGAGGTGCCAGTTTTAAATATACATATGGTGATGAAGTATCTGATTGGAATGAAGAAGTTTTTGAGATTGTAAAATCCAGATTAGACAAATCGTATAGTTGTTTCGATGGAGCAACAAACCCAAAGTTTCCAACACACTGGTTCTTAAAGTTTCTAAAAAGCCAAGCGGATATTTATCTGCAAGAATATAGCATTTTCGATAATCCATACTTGGATCCTTCATTTGTTGGTAATCTTTGCAAAGAATATGAAGGAACTATTTATTATGATCGTTACATTAAAGGTTTATGGGTAAGAGCCGAAGGAGCGATTTACCGTAAATACGCTGACAATCCAACTGCTTACTCGTGTCAGATTGTAAAGCAGATTGATAAAAAGAGCGATACTGAACAGTTTGCACATTACTCGTTTGAGTCTGTAACTCTTGCAATTGACTTTGGTGGTAACAAATCGGGGCATGCTCTTGTATGTCAGGGCACAACATTTGATTACAAGGATATAGTTTTCATTAAGAGTAGACGTCACTTCGGAGATTATGATAGCAACGATATCGATAAACTTGTAATCGACTTTATAACAGAGCTTAAAACAGATTATGACATTGATGTTGATTATCTATATTGGGATAATGCTGAGACAGTACTTGGCAATGGTCTTAAGAGATCTATAAACAGAAGATTTTCTAATATTATAGTGCGACCAGCATTGAAGATAAAAATCAATGATCGGATCCAGTTTACTAACCGGATGTTTGGTTTAAACAGAATCTGGTTAGGACAAGATTGCGAAACTCTATCAACAGCATTATCTGAAGCAGTATGGAATCCTAAAGTCCAAAATGATGAACGATTAGATGATGGCACGACCGACATTGACAGCCTTGATGCTGCTGAATACACCGTTGAGCGTGATATTAGACACTTTATATAAGGCGGTGAAACATGTTTGAAAAACTAGAAAGATGGGTAAGGGGGGTGTTTGGTATGTTCGGAGTTGAGACAATAAAAACACTTTATGGTGAAATTCCATTCACAAATGATATGGTTGATGCTATAAATTTATGGTCCTTAATGTATTACGGAAGGGCTCCTTGGATTGATAGTAATATTAAGTCATTACGTACTGAGCAAAGCATATGTCGTGAATTTGCGAACGTTGTTATCTCAGAGATGACATCACAGGTATCAAATGACAAGCTTAACAAACTTTACCAAGCGGCGATAGCTGATCTCAATGAACGGCTTCAGCGAGGAATGGCGATTGGATCGTTTATCGTGCGACCGGTTACTGATGGTATTGAATATATTACAGCTGATCAGTTTATCCCAATTAAATTCAGTAATGCTGGAAAGCTAATTGATGTTGCACTGATCGATACAAGACAAATCAAAACAGATTTGATTTATTATCGACTAGAACGTCACACCTTACAAGATGGCAAACTTACTATCAGCAATAGAGTATTTATGAGCACAAGAGCTGGAGAGCTTGGAATCGAACGTAGTTTGACTAATGTTGATGAATGGGCTTCTTTACCACCAATTATTCAATACGAATATGATAAGCCCGATTTTGGTTATTATAGAAATCCTATTGATAATACGGTCGATGCAAGTAAATGTGGAATATCTATGTTTGAACCGGCAATCGATAAGATTAAAAAGACTGACATTCAATTCGGAAGGCTTGACTGGGAGTTTGAGAGTGGAGAACGCGCCGTTCATGTAGATTCAGCTGCACTTCGTAAGAAAGCAAACGGATCTTATACATTACCAAAGCTTAATGATCGATTGTATCGTGGGCTTGATATTAGCAAAACCAATGGAGAACTACTTGATGTGTTTTCTCCAGAATTCAGAGATCAGTCAATCATTAATGGACTTGAAACTTACAAGAGAGAGATTGAATTTAGTGTTGGTTTATCTTATGGTGACTTAAGTAAACAGCTAGAACAAGTTAAGACAGCTGCTGAAGTAAAGGCATCCAAAAAGCGCAAATATAACATGGTTAATGCTATTCAGTCCAATCTTAAAGATTGTCTGTCAGAATTAGTTGATGCCATTGCCTTTTACAATGCTATGACTACAGTCAAATATGAGTTTATTTGTAACTTTCAAGATAGCATTATGGTTGATGATGAAACCGAGCGGGCTCAGGACCGTCAAGACGTAGCAATGGGCGTAATGAGTCAGCAAGAGTATAGGGCAAAATGGTATGGGGAAACAGAAGAAGAAGCATTAAGCAGGTTGCCTAAAGATGCTAACATGCTTTGATAGATTATGGGCAAAGAACTTCTATCGGCATCACTTGAAGCTATTTTTTCGCAACTCGAAACTCGAATTTTGCTGGAGATTGTTGATCAAATAAAAGCAAACGGTTTGCTTAATAGTACAAGTGACTATCGTATTCAAAGGTTAAGCCAGTTTGGTGTAACGAGCGAAAATATCAAACAGTACATAAAATCTGCACTTGCATTATCAAATCAACAGATCAATAGAATCTTTGATGAAGTAACGACAACTGAATTTGTCCGAGATAAGTCTTTATACAAAGATGGGGGCAAAGATCCTATTGATAACACTGAACTATTGGCTCTTGCGAAAAAGATAAGTAAACAGACTTACGAAGAGTGTGTAAACATTACTCGCACATTGGGATTTGTGATTAGTACAACCACTGGTCAAAAAAATATTGAGATGTCAAAGTATATCATAAGTATACTTGATAAATATTCAATTGGAATTGCTAGCGGCATGATGAGCTACTCAGAGGCGATTGATAAATCTGTTAAAGAGATTACAGATTCAGGAGTAAGATCAATTGAGTATGCAAGTGGAATGACATATAAGGTCAATGTAATGGCGAGAAAAGTATTAATGACTGGTATCGCTCAATTGCAAACACAGCATGCCGTTACAATAGCACAGGTTCTTCAGACGGATAAATATGAAGTGTCATTTCATTTAACAGCTCGTCCTACGCATTGGCCGTGGCAAGGAAGAGTTTATACGATGCAAGGATTAAAGGAAATTTGTGGACTTGGTGATATCACCGGGCTACTTGGTGTAAATTGTTATCACACATACGCGCCATTCCCGGACGGAGCAACAAGAACTTATACTGATGAATATCTTGATCAAGCATACAAAAAGTCTCAAGAAGAAAAAATGTATAACGGTAAAAAATATACTATTTATGATGCATTGCAGGCACAAAGACAAATGGAAACATCTATACGTAAGTATAAGACTAAAGATGTGTTATTACGTAGAGGAGAAGCTGATGATAGCTTGGTGCTTGATAATAAGTTACGATACAGATCTATTTCAAGAATATATAAGGAATTCTCAGATGTGATGGGCCTTCCGGAACAAAGAGAACGTTTAAAGATTTATGGATAGCGCACAATGTGGCGCTTTTTATTTGGTCAGATGATTAGACCTAAAATAGTCGATTCGTGGTGGATGGTTACACACCTAAAATAACCTAATACGAAAGAAAGGTAAAAGATGGAGACAAAGTATTTAGAAGGACTAGGACTAGATAAAGAAGTTATCAACAAGATTATGGCTGAAAATGGTAAAGATATTGAGTCTGAAAAATCCAAACTAAAAGGTATTGAAGCCGAAAGAGACTCAGTTAAAACTCAACTTGAAGAAACAAAAACAGCTTTAAAAGGATTTGAAGGTATAAATGTTACTGAACTTAATACCAAGATCGCTGAATTGTCTACTCAATTAAGCCAAAAAGAAACAGAATATAAGGAAGCTCAAGCAAAAAGAGAGTTTAATGACATGTTGAAAGCAGAAATTACAACCAATGGTGGTAAAAGTGAAAAAGCTATTTTAGCTATGCTAGATAATGATGCTTTACTTGCTAGTAAAAATCAGAAAGATGATATCAAAAAAGCAATTGATGCTTTAAGAACTAGTGATAGTTATCTTTTTGGTGAAACAGAGCCGGTTAGAAATCCTACTCAACCAATAAGCAATCCTCCGACACCAGATGCAAAAGATGCATCAATGAGGTCGGCAATGGGACTTCCACCGATTACAAAATAATAAATGAAAGGGGCTAAATAATATGCCTAATACAATAGCTTTAAGTAAAAACTACGTAGCAATGCTTGATGAGGTTTACAAGCTTGCATCTAAATCGGCAATCTTAAGAAGTGATATGACATTAGCGCGCGCTGGAGCTAATGCTAACGAAATCGTAATCCCTAAACTATCAATGGATGGTTTAGCAGACTATTCACGTAACAGTGGATATGTTAAAGGCGATGTTTCTTTCACATGGGAAACTGTAACTTTTAATTACGACAGAGGTCGTATGTTCACTGTCGATTCGATGGACAACGAAGAAACAGTCGAATTGGCATTTGGAAAACTAAGTTCTGAATTTATTCGCACAAAAGTTGTGCCAGAAGGCGATGCTTTCACATTTGCTAAACTTGCTGGAATTACTGGTATTTCAACGGTTGATGCTGCAGTCTTAACTGATGGTGCTGCTGTATTGGCCGCTATCTTGGCTGCGGTTACCAAAATGGATGAAGATGAAGTTCCGGTCGAAAATCGTCATTTGTTTATCACTCCGACATTGTTGAACAGCGTTAAAGCATTAGATACGACTAAATCGCGCGAGGCATTAACTGGCTTTGCATCAATCGTGGCAGTACCGCAGTCTCGATTCTACACCGCTATCGATCTAAAAGATGGTACTACTACTGGAGAAGAAGCTGGTCATTATGCAAAAGCTTCCGGCGCTAAGGACATTAATTTTATGCTTGTCCACAAGCCAGCTGTTTTAATGTTTGATAAACATCTTGCAAATGATGTTATTCCCCCAGCAGCTAACCAAACATCAGACGGTTACCTTCAGAAGTATCGTAAATATGGTTTAGTTGATGCATATGAAAACAAAGTTGCTGGTATCTACCTACATAAGAAGACTTCGTAACTATGGGGCGGATTGTCGGTAAAGTTTATCCAGAAGAAAAACCAGTTATGCAGGATAAACATGATAAGCCTGCAAAAGGTGGTAAAAAAAATAAAGCCACCGATGCGGATGAATTAGACGTGGTAGGAGTAGAAGAAGATAAAGAGGCGGCAGCTGAATAAGCTCCGTCTCAGAAAGGAATAAACTATGGATTCGCGTTTGATTGAAGATTTCAGTATTCCAGAATTGAATGAAAATTTAACACGGTTGCTTAAAATGTTCTCTAAAACTGATTTCTTATTTCCAACGATAGATAACATTCGGACTTATGGAACATCAGTTTATCAATATCCACTAGCTACACCAGTATCGGTTTCAAATGGCAATGTTACTATCAAAAGCATTGCTAAATCATCCACAGCAAATGTTAATTACACGATTTCTTTGCAAGGAACAGCTCCTTTACTGGCAACAGCAACAAAAACAGCTTTGTATGGTGCGGTTGCTGATCAAACAAATGCTGTGATCTTATTAATCGAAGTTCCTTCACTAGTTGCATCAGATATCTTGTATAACGGAGATGCAATTACAGCTGATGATTTGCTAGTGATAGGATCTAGAGCATTTTTGATAAATGTTCGAGGATTGTTTGATGACAGCGGGATTAAAGCAGCTGCTGATACGATTTATATTCAATATGGTGCTCATAAAGTTGTTTATGAGTTTAACTATACGAGTTTAACTCTTGAAACTGCTTAAAACAAAATGAAAGGATAACAGAGGGTATGCATTCAACATATGTCTTTTATACGGATGATTTTAAGGGTAATATGATACCCTCTGAATCGTCTTTTGATCATCTATGTATTTTAGCAAGTAGAAAGCTTGATTACTATACATCAAACCAATTAAAAGAGATTGAGCTTACAGATGATGTACAAATGTGCGTTTGCGAGATGTCAGAAGTTTTATATCAAGCAGAACAGCAAAAGAAAGATATATCATCTGAAAAAGTTGGTGACTATTCAGTAGCTTACATCAAAGTATCAGATGAAGAAATCAACAATAAGCTGTATCAGATAGCGAAAGAGTGGTTATGGAGTACTGGCTATCTTTTTAGAGGTGTATATGATGATTACAAATGCTAAAGTAACAATCTTCTTGGCATCAAATAATTATGGAAAAAGTGTGTATGATTGCCATTGGCAAGATATCAAGCAAACCTCTATTCATGCAATCCACCTACAAACAGGTGTTAAAGCAATTATCAGAATACCTACAGATGATACCATTGTCTTCACAAGTGCAAAGGATATCATTTTTAAAGGTGAAACATCCTTAACAGTTGATGTCAGTACCGAAGGCAAGTTGTCTGAAACCATCTATGCGATCATGCAGGCTGGCGGTCAAACAGTGATGGCGACATCCGATAAAAGATACGGATCTCCTAATATGCATCACTATGAGGTGTCAGCATGATCATAACTGCCAGATTATCAATAGATCCTGTCGAAATGATTAAAGTAAATCATGGTATTGGTGAATTTGGACCAATACAGACTTATATCGACAGTGAATGTGTAAGGCTAATGCGACCTTTTACTCCTCATAAAGCAGGAGTATTAGGAAGTGCAGTATCCGGTATTGGATCCGGTATGCTTATCCAGGCAACGCCATATGCTAGATTTCAGTATTATGGAAAATTAATGGTTTCTCCGACAACTGGATCTTCCTGGGCGAGAAAAGGTGAGCGAAAAGTACTAACGCAGATTGATCTTAAGTACAGTACAATAGCTCACCCACTCGCTGGTAAAAAGTGGTTTGAAGAAATGAAGAAGGTACATAAGGATAATATCTTGCGAGGTGCTCAAGCAATGGCGGATAGAGGTGGACAATGAACATAATTGAAAGAGTTCAGAAAGTCTTGACAGATCTGACAATCTTAGATGATTTTAATAAGGTTCATATTGACTACACAGATAACTCAAAGTATGACGAATGTGGTCTTTCTTCTCTTGGAGAAAGTGAACCAAAAGTGAATATTTCTGATACTAAACGTTGGCATCAGCATAACTTTGTACTGTATTCCTATCAAAAATCAATTACTGATGCAGATCGAATCGCAAATTCATCATTACTTTTATCACTTGGGTATGATCTATCGACTTTAAAAGGTCAAGAAGTTATAGCAACGATAAACGGATCTGACTATGTAGGAAGAATAACCAAAATGTGGGCATCAAATGCAATGGTATATGCAGTAGATGATCCTCAAAAAGGTATATTATATCAAATCAATTTGTTCGTTCAGTACGAACTAGAAAGGGAATAAGAAATGTCAAAAATTGAACGTAAGTATTTAGCTCATTATATTGACAGTGCGTTTAATGCTTCAGCGCCGGTTTATATTAGACTAGGAGATGATCTTGACGATTATTCTGTAAGTCTTAATCCGGACATCTCTACAAGTAAAAATATTTTTGGTGAGAGCAGAGTGAAACACAACGGTTATGAACCATCTAGCGATGTTGATCCATATTACGCTGATGACACAAGTCCACTCTGGGAAAAGTTAGCAAGTATTGCTAATCAACGTATCACTGGCGATGGGTGTAAAACAACTGTTGTAGATGTTTTGTATGATTCTAGCTTAAATGTAGTATGGGCTTATCGTGAGGATGTTGTAATCGGTGTTAATTCACTCGGCGGCGACACATCCGGAGTTCAGATACCGTTTTCAGTTAATTATGCAGGGAATCGTGCAGCTGGTAGTTTTGATAAAGATACTAAGGTATTCACTGCAAGTGCCGCACTTGGAGCGCTTAACATTGAGGTCGTTGTTGGTACTGATGCTACACATACAAAGGTCAGCGATGTAATCGGTGAATCGGATGTCACTAAATTGCTGTACAAAGTAGCTAGCAGCATCATTAAACCGTCCTACGGCGATGCGGTTACAGGTTATACGGCTTTATCGCTTGATATGGATATTGCATGTACGGTTGGTCAGAAAATCATTGTAGCTGAGAAGAGTGCAAGCAATCTGATCATTGCAGCTAGTGAGATTAAAACAGTTGTTACTGGGTCTTAAGCCCATTGCAATAAAAGGAGCGGATCTATTCTCCTTCCGCTCCTATAAAGGAGAAAATGTATGGAAAAAAACAATATGGATTTAGAAAATAACATCAATTTTGAAGACGGTTATAAATCGTTCACAATAAACGGTGATGAGAATAGAATAATACGGTTTAATCCAACAGACTTATCAATTGTTAAACGCGGAAAAGTTGCTACTCAGGAAATAGACGAGTATATTAAGCAGATGAAAAAAGATATCGATGAAGATGATCATATCAAATCAGATGCGATCATGGATCAAGCTGAGCTATTTATCAGAAATAAAATTAATTATATATTTGGATCTGATATTGCTGAAACAGCTTTTGGATCTCAGTCAACTTTGAGTTCATTGAATGGTGAACCTCTTTTTTATCGGTTTCTTCAGCCAATACTCAAACTCATTGAAACGACAACAGAGCGCGAAATTAAAATGTCGAAAGAAAAACTCGGCAAATATGAAACCGAGCTTAACAAATATAAGACCAAAGAGTTTTTATCAAATAAATGATTGGTCAGCTACCTATATCATTGAACATTGGCGAAATCGAGTATGCAATTAACAGCGATTATCGAATAGGTCTTATTTTGATGGTTGCTTTGAGTGATCCTGATTTATCATCACAAGAAAAAGCTTATATACTTGTTAAAAACCTTTATTGCGATGAAATGCCAAATGAATTGATTGGTGAAGCAATTAAAAAAGCTACCTGGTATCTCGATGGCGGTAAAGAACAAAAAAAGCAGTCATATAAAGTTATGGATTGGGAACAAGATGAAGCTATGATTTTTGCTTCGGTTAACAAAATTGCCGGTAAAGAAATTCGAATGGTTGAATATATGCATTGGTGGACATTCCTCGGGTATTTTAATGAGATAGGAGAGGGGCTCTATACCAATGTTTTATCGATTAGGCAGAAAAAAGCAAAGAATAAAAAGCTTGAGAAATATGAACGTGATTTTTACAACGACAATAGATCATTAATTGATTTAAAGACAAAAATCAGTAAAGAAGATCAAGAGCTTAAAGAAAAATTATTAAAACTGCTTTAGAAAGGAGTTGAAATTATGGCGGATGGTTCAATTATTTTTAGTACAAAGATGGACACTACCAAATTTGATGAAGATATAGAAGCAACAAAAGCTAAGATTAAAGAGCTTCAAAAATTAGAAACTCAATATATTAACAAATCCGAAAAAGCTTTTGCATCAGCGAATAAATATTCAGTTGGTACAAGCAAGTGGAATGAGTATTCTAAACAAGGCAATGAGTTTATTGGTCAATCAGTAGATATATCAAGTCAAATCGTTGAACAAAAAACTAAACTTGAAGATCTTAATACTGAAAAAGCCAAAGCTATTGGCGAATCAAAATCTTATAGTACAAAATTGAATGAGGCTGATAAAGCAACAAGTAAACTTTCTAAGGGCATATTTAAACTAACAACCATTTTTAAACTGCTTGTAGTTCGTATGATCATGCGTGGGGTTATAAACAATTTAGTGGAAGGGTTTAATAACTTAGTACAGTATAGTGATGCACTGAATAATAGTGCTTCCAAAGTCTATTCTTCATTGCTTTACTTGAAAAACTCTATAGCGGCAGCAGTCGCTCCTCTTGTCAATTTATTAGCTCCTTCAGTAAGTAATATTATTGATTTATTCGCTCAAGCTAATAACTATATTGCACAATTTTTTTCAGCATTGGCAGGAAATAAAACATTTGTTAAAGCTGTAAAAACGCAGGAAGATTATGCAAAATCATTAAAAGATACTAAAAATCAATTAGCATCTATTGATCAATTAAATATTGCTACGTCATCAAACTTAACGGCATCCGGTACAAGTGTCAGTGATATGTTTGATACAGTCGATGTGGATCCTGCTTTAGCTGCAAACCTGGCGAATGTCAAAGTAGTTTTAGATGCCTTATGGCAAGCATTCCTATTATTGATTGAACCTTTAGGTTATATATGGACAACTTTTGTTGTTCCATTTTTAACTTGGATGGGCGCAGGTATTGCTGAGTTTATTGGATGGATTGCCGAAAAACTTGGTGAATTTGTACAGTGGTGTAAAGATGATCCTAATGCAGTAGCCATCATTAGTGCGGCTATGAAAGAACTGTTTTTTGGAGTAATTATTGCTGCTAGTATAGCTGGAATTGTAAAAATATTAGGTAGTATAACAACAGCTAGTAAAGCATTAAAGCTTGCTTGGGTTACTCTTCAAAGCCCTGTATTTTGGTTAGTTATAGGGATAGGTCTTTTAATCGCTGGCATTACAGCACTATCTGCTAATTGGGATAAGTTAACGCCTTTAGAACGAACAATAACCGTTTTAGGAGCTCTTGCGGTTGCGGCTATAGCTGCAGCGGCAGCAGTCGCTATTTTTCATACTGCATGGACAATTGGTCTTGGAGCAGCAGCTATAGCAGGTGGATTAGCATTATTAGGTTTAACATTTGCATTTTCTAAAAATGATTCCTCTGGTGAAGATTTTTTAAATAGCTTTTCGGCTATTGATTTCTCATCTGGATATAGTTTGCCTCAGCTAGCCAGTGGTGCTGTACTACCGGCGAATCAACCGTTCGCCGCAATCGTTGGAGATCAGAAACATGGTACAAATGTAGAAGCTCCGCTAGATACGATCGTACAAGCAGTACGCGTTGCTCTTGGTGGTGGTATGAAAGTGAGCCTTGTATGTGAAGGCTCTTTATCGACTGTTGTTAAAGCAGTTGTTTCAGAAGTAAATGCAGAATTTGATCGTACCGGCGAAAGTCCAATTAATACATAAACCAGGAGGTGGATAATATGAGTCTTTATAGAATTGATAATATAGATCTTCCAACTCCGGATAGTGAATTATCCTATGAAGAAGAAGATACACAAGAAAACGCTTATCGTGATGGTAATTGGTACTTACATAAGACAACAATTAGATGGGGGTTAAGATCAAGGACACTCAAATGGGCCAGTCTAACTGACAGTGAAATGAACTTAATTCGGACATTGGCAAAACCAGGAACAAAAGAGTATTTCAAGTTTTCATATTGGGAAGATACTGGTGGAATTGTTGACATCAATGAGGTTTACTCCGGTAATTTGAAAAGGACACTTGAAAAAGTCGTTGATGGAGTAGGCTACTGGAAAGATGTATCTCTTTCATTTGTAGAGAGGTAATAAAAATGTTAGAAATTTCAATTGAAACTAGACAAAAATACCTGATAGATGGAACAGACAAGCAATTTATTATCGAGATTGATGGAGTCGAGTATACAAACACTAATCTACTAAATGGATCTACTAAATTAATAGAAAGTCTTAACAGCAAAGATACATTATCTTTTGCTAGTGTAGAAGCTTCTACAATAAGTTTCACCTTTATTAATATTGATAAGGAAATATCAGATCTTCAAGATAAAATTGCTATCGTTACTCAAATCGTTAATGATGAACCTATTCCATACGGAACATTCAAATTAACTCAAGTCACAAGAGATGTTGATCTTCTAAATTGCACCGGAACTGATAATATCTATAAGTTCGATATTGATGTAGCAAATTTCTGGAACAGTCTAACATTTCCAATAATGCACAAAAACTTATTGATAGCATTATGTAATTATGTGGGAGTTGAATATAATCTTCCATCTACTTATACCAATTTTAACATTGAAATTACCAAGGCTATTGAGATAAGTGAATTATCTGGAAAAGATTTACTAGGTTATTTAGCGGACATAACAGGATCATTTTTGAGTATTGATCGTTATGGTAAGCTAAAAATATATCAGTTGTCATCGACTTCTTTATATCCAAGCGAAACATTATATCCTAATACGATTATATATCCGGCACAAGGAGTAGCACATCATTATTATCCTTCGACATTTGCTGACACCAGAATTGAAGTAGGAGATTATAGTTCTAAAAAGATTGATAAAGTTATTATAAGAAGTAACTCAAATGATATTGGAACAATTGTTGGTTTCGGAACAAATGCGTATATAGTTGAATCTAATTTCTTGCTTTATGGTTTTGAAACAGCAGATTTAATCAATATTGCTAATAATATATTGAATACTATAAAAGATATTCAAATCACTTCTATTGATGGCTCTTTCGTTGGGTTACCACATATAGAAAAAGGCGATTACATTGAAGTTACTAATCAGCAAAACGTTATATCAAGGACTTTTTTATTAAAACGAACATTATCAGGTATTCAATCTTTGATTGATGATTTTGATATCCAATGTGCTTATGAGCGTACACAAAATACATCAGTTAATAAAAGTATCAAAATATTGAAGCAAAAGACAAATGAATTATATCGAAGTATTGATACATTGTCCTCTACCATAACAGATGTAGAACAAGGGCTACAATCACAAATCACTCAAAATGCCGGAAACATAACACTTAAGGTATCGAAAGATGAAGTCATCAGTCAGATAAATCTTTCAAGTGAAGTAATAACAATTTCTGCTAGCAAACTTAATTTGAGTGGATATGCTACATTTACATCGTTAAGTACAGCTGGTCAAACGACAATAAATGCCGGTAATGTTTCTACCGGTACTATCAGTGCAGATCGTATTGCTTCTAGATCAATCACAGCAAGCAAAATAGCATTAGGGACGTTAACAGCTGATCAAATAGCATCAAATACAATAACGGCAGCAGAGATAGCTACTGGGGCAATTACTGCCGATAAGATATATGCCAAGACATTATCAGGAATTAATTTTTTAGTTGGAAATGATAGTGCTTATGGCAACATTACTTTTTCTGAGGGCGGAAAATTATATAACTATCCTGGTGGAGGCATTGGGGTAGCCGCAATAATGAATACGTCAACGATATTGCCGATTACTGACAATTCAAGAAATCTCGGATCCTCATCTAGAAGATGGGATAACATATATGCTACAAATACAACAATTCAATCTTCGGATAGGAAGCTCAAAAAAAATATTAAATCAATACAAAATGGTATTGAACTCATTTATTCTTTAAATCCTGTTCAGTTTAGATGGAAAAAGAAAAAAAGAATCCATTATGGATTTATCGCTCAAGATTTTAAAGAGGCTATGACTGCGGTTGGTATTGCAGATTGTGCTGCTTATATTGACGGATCCATCAGTAATGAAGCTGATGTAAAAGGCTTGAGATATGGAGAAATTATTGCTCCATTAGTTCAAACTGTGCAAGATCAGCATAAAATCATAGAAAACTTATTGTTAAGAGTATCAACTCTAGAAGGGGAAAGTAATGCTTAATAAAGATCTCAAAAAAACAATTGCAGATATAGATAATGCAGTTGCTACATTAAATGCAAATGGTGATGCATTAATGACAATAGCCTCAATTAGAGCAACACTAAAAAGACTATATGATGAAATAGGAGATGATAAAGATGCCGATAAGCTATGTAAAGATTAGTTGGTTAAACCAACCATCAACTGATACGCCTATTAGTCAGAACAACCTTAATCATATGGATAATCAAATATATGCACTTACACTTGAAAAAGCCGAATTAACAGATATACCAACTTTGATTAGCAGTTTAACAAACGATCGAGGATATCAGACTGCGAGTGATGTAGCTGCTGCAATATCAGCTATTGGCAATATTCAAGTGATCAAGGGTAGAGTTAATACATATGAAGATTTACCTACATCAAATAAGTCTATTGGTGATACGTATTTTGTTGGGTTAGTTACTGACGTAGACATGTCTGAATACGTTTGGACAGCTGATCAACGATGGGAAAAGCTCGGTAAGGTCACTGCGGTCGACCTGGCGGATTATTATACAAAAGAACAGATTGATACATTATTTAGCTCAAAAGTCGCTAGTACTGAAATCAAAGCGATTAAGACCATATCCGGTGGCATTGCTTATACTCTTAATGGAACGGATTGGGTAAACGTTATCAGTGGTGATGACGGTACAACTTTTATTCCAGCAGTATCAAGTCTAGGAGTTATCTCGTGGACAAACGATGGTGGTTATGCTAATCCCGATTCAGTTAATATTAGAGGAAAGGATTTGATCATAAAGACCCTATATCCAACACTTGCAGATCTACAAACAATCCATTCAACTGGTAATGAAGGGGATGTATATGCAGTTGGAACATCAACTTACAATGAGCTCTATATGTGGAGTATTGAAGAAGAGGAATGGACTAACATTGGATCCATGCAGAATCCGTATACATTACCTGTCGCAAGCAGCACAGTTCTTGGCGGTGTTAAAGTTGGAGCTACCTTACTTTTAGATAATGGTGTACTCAATACTTTTTTAATTAATTCACTAAATACTGCTGGTGCAGGAATAGGCGCTTTAGACGCTGCGCAAGGTTATATTTTAAATAACGCGATTGCTGCAAGAGCGCAACAAAATCATAGATCTACTGATACAATTTATGGGCTTGGATCTGATGTTTATTACGGTCATGTAAAATTAATAAATGCATTAACAGCAAGTTCATACTTAGATGGACAAGCATTGTCAGCTTACCAAGGGAAAGTCCTAAGTGATGCAATAGCTTCAAAGATATCTACATCAAATATCATTGATAATCTAACAAGCACTGATGCAGCGAAACCTTTAAGTGCTTATCAAGGTAAAGTATTAAACACTAACAAAGAAGATAAAGTTACGATTACAACAGATAGCACTAGCACAACACCGACTAAATCGTTGGTTACTAATAATGAGTATGTTTATAGTAACAGTGCTATTACAACTTTAGGTATAACCTTAGCTAGTAGTTACAGTGCAGGATTTATAGCTAGTGTTGTGTTTATATCTCCTTCATCAGCTCCCACTGTTACATTGACTAATACAGGTTCATACACAATCGCAACTAAAGGCGATGGAACTTGGGATAGTTTAGAGTTGACACCAACTGCTAGTAAAACAGTAACAATGATGTTCAACTATGATGGCATAAATATGAATGTCTATGTGAGTGAGATGTAATATGGGTTACTTAGAAAAGAAGTTACAAGCGATAATTAGTACAATAAATACTTGGAAATTAAAAACGGGTAATTTTTTAGTGCTAACATCCAACACTGCCCCAACCCCATTCACCGCTTGTGCTGTCTATGTTGCTAATAGTAATGGTACACCAACTTATGCTAATTACACTAATTTAAGTGTGTCTAATGCTTATTATGTTTCTGATGGTGCTACAACTCCATTAGCAGATAGTTGGTATAGTGACTATATTAAAATGGGCATAATGGCAGAAGTAAAATGGAGTGTACCTATTAGAATTAAAACAGTGGTTGTTACATTTCAGTTAAACTCAAAGGCAACGAGAACAACATATTGTAAAGTGGTTGGTTTAGATGCAAGTAATAATGAAACACAACTTGGTATTTACAGTTTATATACACCAACCCAAGTGGATTATGTAATTAGAACAGCTACAATAGCTTCGTCCGATGTTACTACGGAATATTATGGAATTAGAGCTTATATATATAATAGTGAATATACTGCTGGTAGAGCTATGTATATCCAAACATTACAAATGACAGAATGGTATGGCAAAGGATAATACACGCTTGGCAATTCTACTGATGGATTATTATTTGCCAGTAGTCTTGTCAACTAAAATCATGGCGCTATAAAGATATTTTAATCAAGTAATAATAATACCTATGGAAATCACAAACACGTTGCTTATGACTTGTAAATAAGCCACAAACACATATAAAGGAGTAAAGCATGAAAAAGTTTATTATAGATGTATCAACATATCAAAAAGAAATAGATTGGGATAAAATAAAAGCTCAAGGTGTCGAGGGAGCTATCTTAAGAATAGGTTATACTGGTTGGGGAAGTTTAAAATCAGAGATTGACGCTTACTTTGAAAAAAATTATCAAGGCGCTAGTAATGCTGACTTGCCTATTGGCGTTTATTTCTATTCAGTAGCGATAATCGAACAAG
>Ga0172378_10002666_pt1 | contig 16783 bp, 9 predicted proteins | sample GrowelOW332metaG_FD_119755 | JGI IMG/M metagenome (GOLD analysis project Ga0172378, IMG submission 119755) | Groundwater microbial communities from an aquifer near a municipal landfill in Southern Ontario, Canada - Pumphouse #3_1 metaG | ecosystem: Environmental > Aquatic > Deep subsurface >... | reverse complement strand
GGTTGAGCATTGGCGTGCAAAGTTTTCAAGATGATTTGTTACATTTTATCTCTCGTAGGCACAATGCACAACAAGCTATAGATGCTGTAAACCGGTGCAAAAGATATGGTTTCAATAATATAAGTATCGATTTGATTTATGGACTTCCTGGGAGTACTGAGGAGACTTGGCGAGCAGATGTACAACAGGCTATCGCACTAGACCCTACTCATATATCGGCTTATCATCTTATTTATGAAGAAGGCACTCCTCTCCAAAAGAGACTGGCTCAAGGAGAAATTACCGAAGCAAAAGAGGAAGATAGTATTCTTTATTTTCATGTTTTACGAGACGAGTTATTCAAAGCGGGATTCGAAGCCTATGAAATTTCGAATTTCTGTAAACCTGGCTATGAATCGAAACACAATAGTAGCTACTGGCGTGGTATCCCTTACTTGGGTATCGGCCCATCTGCTCACTCGTATGATGGAAAAGATAGACAATGGAATGCACCTAATTTACATAGCTATTGTGACCAAACATCACGTATAAAAGGAATCACAAAGGAGATAATCTCTCCTGAGATGCATTATAATGAGATTTTACTCACACGGTTACGTACAAAATGGGGCATTGACTTAGTGAAACTCAATGAACAATTGGGCAGCAAATATATGACATATATACAAAAACAAGCCCAGAAGTACATTACTTCTGGGGACATGTTATGGGATGAAGTCAATCAGAATCTCCGCATCTCGCCTAAAGGATTATTTATTTCAGATGGAATTATCAGTGATCTGATGTCTTTGGAAGAAGACTAGTTTAGTTGGCTTCCTTTGTTTCTTCGATAGGAATCATAAGCGCATTTCTCTCGTACCAAGGTCTGTTTCTGAGTGAACTATAAGCAGGTACTTCTACTCTAACAGAAGGATGTGTAGAAGTTTCCTTCACCGCACGTGTCGTTGTAGTGCCTGTAATTAATTCAACTGCACGAGCAAATAAAATTTCTTGAGGATCACCCAATGGATACATGATAGAATCGTTACTTGTTTCATCCAAATCATTGGTTGCATCAGGTACTAACCCATCTGAATAATGAAAACTGGTGTCCGTGCTAGTGATTCTAAAAGTAATAGGCCACATGTAGTAAGGATATTTATTCTCACTATCTCTAATGGGATCCATCCCGACATCTTTCCCTTCGGTTGTTTTGCCAATAAGTGTCACATTCATATAGGGTTTCAATCCATTAGCAACAGCTTCAGAAGCAGATGCAGTATTACTTGATACAAGACAATATAGATTAGATAAGTTAAGATTCGGCAAATCTAAATCTTTAACTACTTCAGTACCGTCTTTGTAGCGTTTGATAAATGTAGACATTTTATAACTTCGCTCATTCCCATCTTGTTCCGTTAAAATCCAAATCGGATCATTTAAAGAAGAGGAAGGAGCAATCATATAAGCTAGCATACCTGCAGTCTGTAAAGAACCTCCACCATTATACCTAAGATCTAGGACTAGTTCATCAATTTGCTGAGTTTTAAAAGAATTAAATACCTCAATCAATGCATCGTCATATTCAAATGTTTCAAATGAGGTCACTCCTGAAAGAAATGCATTGTAGCAAAGATATCCAATTTTTTTGCCTCCTTGTTCAACAACTGCAGAGCGAAATACGGGACTGATAGTCATTTCTCTTGAAGCAGATAAGGTAACTAGTTTATCCTCTTCCCTTGCTGCTTTCCAATTTTTAGCTACATATAATCCAATTCCACTTCCTGAGGAAAGAGTCATCCAATTATCTGAAGTAATATCCTTTTGGGTTTCCGATTCACTTATAGCCCGAATCCAATCACCACGTTCCAATCCAGCTTGAGCAGCACTAGAATCATCACATACGTAGAGGATACGAGCTGCTAAATGACCTGTATCACTTTCGTCTGTATTGACTACTCTATACCAAACGAGCCACATACCATAGGTATCCCCACTTTGAAGGGCCCGTGTAGAAGTATATTTAGGATCTTTTTCTATGTTAGAGTAAAAATAATCAGAGGTACTAGTATGTTTCCCATCATTTTGAGAAAGCATCGATTCAAAAAAGGCCTGTGTATCTTCAGTATCTGTCGTAACAGAACTAGGGATATCCTCTTTCCAGAGATATCTAGCTTTCATTTGTTGAAGCATCCAATTATGCATCGCCACAGTCTCCGCACTTGCATTCGTATCTGAATTATCGTCATCACCAGTAGGAGTTACTGGAGTAGGATCTGGGTTAACTACCGAATCATTGTCAGATCCGCAACTAATAGATAAACATGCTACAAAAAATAAAACACACAAGTATGGCAATAAAAATCTCTTTTTTAGAATCATCTTTTTTCTTTTTTCGGGCAACTAATTATTTAAATAAGGATATAAAGATAGAAAATTAAAGTTACTAAAGAGTAAGCATCTGACACATTAACAACATAAAGGCTAGAAAAGTAGAAAAATGAATTAGAATCCAATCATTTTGATACATTCCATCTTTATTTATTCATTAATTATCGTAACTTTGCTTTTAATTAATCATGTTAGAAACTATAAAAAAAGAAAGAAAGATGAAGAAATATCTATTCCTCGTAGCCATAGCAATGTTAGGTTTTTCAACAACTGCTACTGCCGCTAAGAAAAAAGACAAAGAAAAAGAAGGTTTCAAGTTCACAACAATCAAAGAGAACCCGATCACTTCAGTAAAAAATCAGAACCGCTCTAGTACTTGTTGGAGTTTTTCTGGTCTTGCATTTTTCGAATCTGAATTGCTTCGCATGAACAAAGGCGAATATGATTTGTCTGAGATGTTTGTCGTACACGAAACAATGGTTGACCGTGCAGTTAATTATGTACGTCTCCATGGTGATTCATCTTTCTCTCCTGGAGGTAGTTTTTACGACGTACTTTATGCAATGAAAATGTACGGAATAGTTCCTCAATCAGCAATGCCTGGTATCGAATATGGAGAGAAACTTCCTGTACACAGCGAATTGGATGCCGTTGCTGGTGGATATATCAATGCTATCGCAAAAGGTAAATTGACTAAATTGACTCCAGTATGGAAAGAAGGACTTAACGCTATTTACGATACTTATCTGGGCAAATGTCCAACAAATTTCGAATACGAAGGCGTTGACTATACTCCAAAGAGTTTTGAAAAACATTTAGGACTTAATCTTGATGATTATGTATCAATAACTTCATATTCTCACCATCCTTTTTATACTCAATTTCCTCTTCTTATCCAGGACAACTGGCGCATGGCACGCTCTTACAACATTCCTCTAGAAGACATGTTAGTAGTGATGAATGCATCTATTGAAAAAGGGTACACATTTGCTTGGGGCAGTGATGTTAGTGAAAGCGGTTTTACTCGTGATGGAGTAGCCGTATTCCCAGATATCGAAGATAAGGATAACGCTGGTTCAGATAAAGACCATTGGCTTGGCTTACGCGATTCTGAAAAAGCAAAGGAATTGTCTGTAAAACCAAGTAAAGAAGTTGAAGTTACTCAAGCTCTTCGTCAAAAAGCATATGATAACTGGCAAACTACTGATGATCATGGCATGCTTATCTATGGCTTATCAAAGGACCAAAATGGAAAAAAATATTTCATGGTAAAGAATTCATGGGGTACAGATAACAAATACAAAGGTACTTGGTATGCTAGTGAAGCATTTGTTGCCTACAAAACAATGAATATTCTAATCAATAAGGAAGCTATTCCAGCAGATATCCGTAAAAAGATGGGACTTTAGTTCTATAAAATTTCAAGAAATAAGATTGTAAATAAACAAAAAAAAAGAAATTATGCCAAGTAGAAGAAAATTAAAAAAGGCAGTTGGATATGCCTTAGGAGAATTGCTTACTGAAGCTATGGTCTTCAAAGCTTACATTCCCAAAGTTGATGTCGAAAAAGCAGATCTACTTATGAATAAAATCATCAAGACAAATGATGAATTTATCAAACGTATCAGCCATACTGAACCAGGTAGTGTGAAACTATTTTACAAGAAATTTGGAGAAGATTTCAATACTGCAATAGACGAAATACTAGAAGATTTAAATAGTCTCAATGGACAATCCTAATCAGATTCCAACACTTAAAGAAGAGTCAACGTGTAGTCAACGATTTGCACGATGGTTCTTTTATAAAATAATGGGATGGACGATTTCGGTTAACGTTCCTAATTTTAATAAGTGTATAATTTGTGCTGTTCCCCATACTTCAAATTGGGATTTGCTAGTCGGTAAAGTCTTTTACAAGGCTATAGGCAGACGTACCTACTTCATGATGAAAAGTAGTTGGTTTTTTTGGCCATTGGGTGTCATTTTCAAGAAGATTGGAGGCATTCCTGTATACCGAAGCAAAAAGACCTCTTCAGTGGAGCAAATTGTTCATGCTTTCAAAGAACGAAATCAATTTGCTTTAGCCATAACTCCAGAAGGGACTCGTCGTCCGAACCCTAATTGGAAAAAAGGATTTTATTTTATGGCATTGAATGCTAATGTACCCATCATTTTAGCTCGTATTGATTATAAGAAAAAAGAAGTGAGTATGGATAAGTATATTATTCCAACTAAAGACTATAAAAAAGACTTGCTTGAAATCAAGACTTATTACAAAGATGCAACGGGTAAAAATCCTGAGTGGTTTGACCTAGGTGATATTTCAGGTTCAAAGTAAATCTAAAGTTAGAATAAATAATCTTATAGTCCACTATGTTTTAAATAGCATAGTGGACTATTTTGTATCTATATGTTTGAATCTTAGATAGAAAATAACGATATTTGCCACAGGTAAAAAGAAAAAAAACAAATCACACTAAAATTAAAACATAAAAGAATCAAGATGACAAAGATTAGTGCATTGCAAAAGGCAAGAGCTGCATATCAGCCCAAATTGCCTAAAGCGCTTCTTAGCGCAGTAAAAATTGAAGAAGGTGCTCTTACAGAATCTGTAGCAAACCAAGAAGAGATTAAGGAATTATTCCCTAATACATATGGCATGCCGATATTGAAGTTTGTAGAAACAAGCGAAGCTGCCAATCTTCCTGCTATGAATGTAGGTGTAATCCTTTCTGGTGGTCAAGCTCCTGGAGGACATAATGTAATATCTGGTCTTTTTGACGGAATCAAAAAAATCAATAAAGATAGTCGTCTATTTGGTTTTATTTTAGGTCCTGGTGGTCTTGTTGATCACAACTACATGGAACTTAACAGTACTATTATAGATGAATACCGCAACACTGGTGGTTTCGATATCATCGGTTCTGGTCGTACCAAACTAGAAACTCCAGAGCAATTTCAAAAAGGTCTTGAGATACTTAGAGAACTTGATATCAAAGCACTCGTCATTATTGGTGGGGATGATTCAAACACAAATGCTTGTGTTTTAGCTGAATATTATGCGGCTCAAAAAGCAGGTATCCAAGTGATTGGTTGTCCTAAGACTATTGATGGTGACCTTAAAAACGAAATGATTGAGACTTCATTTGGTTTCGATACAGCATGTAAAGTTTATTCTGAGGTTATTGGTAATATCCAACGTGACTGTAACTCAGCTCGTAAATATTGGCATTTCATCAAATTAATGGGACGTTCTGCATCTCATATTGGTTTAGAGTGTGCATTGCAAACTCAACCAAATGTAGCTATTATCTCTGAGGAGGTTGAAGCAAAGAATATGTCTCTTGATGATGTCATTACTTATGTAGCACAAATTGTTGCTGATCGTGCTGCTGATGGTAACAACTTCGGTACAGTACTTATTCCAGAAGGTTTGATTGAATTCATCCCTGCGATGAAAAATCTTATCACTGAATTGAATGATTTCTTAGCTGCTGACAAAGATTTTGCTATTATCAAGAAATCTCACCAACGTGAATATATTATTTCTAAGTTGAGTAAGGAGAATGCTGAAATTTATGCTAGTCTTCCAGAAGGAGTAGCTCGTCAGCTTACTTTGGACCGTGACCCTCATGGAAACGTACAAGTATCTCTTATCGAAACAGAGAAATTACTTTCTGAGATGGTAGGAACTAAACTTGCTGCTTGGGCAAAAGAAGGTAAATTCGTAGGTAAATTTGCTGCTCAACATCACTTCTTCGGTTATGAAGGTCGTTGTGCTGCTCCATCGAATTACGATGCTGATTATTGCTATGCTCTTGGTTATACTGCATCAGACCTTATAGCTAACGGAAAGACAGGTTATATGTCATCTGTACGTAACACAACTGCTCCAGCAGCAGAATGGGTTGCTGGTGGTGTACCTATCACTATGATGATGAATATGGAACGTCGTAACGGTGAGATGAAACCAGTTATCCAGAAAGCACTTGTTCGTCTTGATGGTGCTCCATTCAAGACATTTGCTGCTCAACGTGACGTATGGGCAAAAGAAACTGCTTACGTTTATCCAGGTCCTATTCAATACTTCGGTCCAACTGAAGTATGTGACCAACCAACAAAAACCTTAGCTCTTGAACAAGGTAAATAAGCACTATTTATTTTAACCACACTGGTTAAATACAAGTCATAAAAAAAGATGCGTAGCTAATTGATTTAGCTACGCATTTTTTATGGTTTATGAAAAGATCAAATAATAGGATTTATTTAATCGTTTTTCCTTCGGAGATAGTCAGTGTGTTTTTTAATCTGATATCCTTAGAAGAACGACCAATCATCAATCTGAAGTCTCCTGCTTCTACGATACGATGCATGTCTTCATCCAACATCGAAAGGTCTTGATCTGTTACATTGAACACAACATTAACTTGCTTCCCTGCAGGAATAAATACCGATTTAAAATGAATCAACTTAATAATCGGTTGAGCAACAGAAGCAACCATATCACGTATATAGAGTTGAGGAACTTCGTTAGCATCTCTCTCACTCGTATTTGTTATGGAAAAAGCGACTTTATGACTTGCAGTTACTGCATCATAAGTTACTTTCAGATCATTGTATTTAAACTGAGAATAACTCAAACCATAACCAAATGGGAACAATGGTTCCCCAGATAAGTTCAAATAATCGTCGCCACGTCCGGTAGAAGTATGAAGATAACTCAATGGTAATTGAGATTCATCAACAGGATAAGTGATTGGTAATTTACCCGATGGATTGTAATTACCTAACAAAACATCAGCCACAGCATCCCCTCCTCTATCTCCAGGGTACCACGCTGCTAAGATAGCATCTGCTTGATCTTTCCAATTATTCATCACTACTGCACTACCACCGATCAGAACCACCACAACAGGAGTTCCAGTAGCAGCTACACGTTGAATAAGCTCTTCTTGACGGCCAGGTAAAGTAAGGAAGGCTCTATCACGGAATTCACCCTCTTCGATTCCAGCTACCACAATGGCAACATCACTCTTTTGAGCAAGACTGACAGCTGCATCCATCTCTGCATCCTCATTTTTGACACCGATAGTCCATTTCAATTTGATATGTGCATTGCGCGTATTTTCATAGAAACGAACACGAACCGCATATTTCTTCCCTTTTTCAAAAGTATAAGGAGCTAAATGTTCACTATAAGAGACCTTTGAAGAACGATCAACCAATTTCTTACCATCAACCCATAGCGCATATCCATCGTTCCCTTCAAGACCAATTTTGAAGTCACCCGACTCAGGTGCTTCGACAAATCCAGTCCATTCAGCAGAGAACCAATCCACTGCCAAAGAATGATCAGGGGCAAATAAAGTCCATCTGAAATTAATATTTTTATCTATTCGTTGAACAGTAGGAGTTCCTTCGAAACCAATATTATTATAGTAGTTAGCTTTTAATCCAGGAGTACCGTCAACAGTTGTCAAGTAATCCTTAGCAATAACCACACTACTAGGATTAACGCGATTACAACCCAAGGCATAAGCTACATTGGTATCAGTTCCCTTGAATTTAGTTGTCAATCCAGCTAAGATACTGACCTTATCACAGCCAGGACCACTATAACCACCAAGACGAGCCTCATCAGCATCTTCTCCCAATACAGCAATCTGTTTGGCATGAGCAACTAAAGGAAGAGTCTCCTCACTATTCTTCAACAAAACAATAGATTTGCACGCCGCTTCGTAAGCTAACTCACGATGTGCTTTGCTATTAGCCCATTTACCAGCTTGACTGACATCGATATAAGGATCGTCAAACAAGCCCAATCTAAATTTTGCTTTCAAGACTTGAGTGACTGCTCTATTAAGGGCCTCTTCCTTCACTCTACCATCTAAACAAGCTTCGAGGATAGGCAGATGTTCGTCGTAAGCAGTTTGGAAGATAACATCCAGACCGTTATTGATAGCATCACTTCCAGCATCACCATAAGAAGGACTCGTATGATGAAGTTTGTTAATGATACCAACAGCATCAGCATCAGAGATAGTGAAGCCGTCGAATCCCCAATCATTACGGAGCTTATCTATGAGCAACCATGAATTAGCAGAACAAGGTGTGCCATCCAAAGTATTGTATGAAGTCATTAATGATTGAGTACCGCCCTCTTGAATACAAGCTTTAAAAGGAGCTAAATGAGTTTCTTCAAGATAACGTTTGGTCAAATGAATCGGATAACTATCACGACCACCATCACCGACATTCGCTAAATAATGCTTAGGAGTAGTAATAACGCCCATCTGCTCAAAGCTACTGACAAAACTGACACCCATACAAGATGTCAGATAAGGATCTTCGCCATAAGTTTCCTCAACTCTACCCCAACGGACATCTGTTGCTAAATTGATTACAGGAGAAAGGATTTGTCGAATACCACGAGTACGAACCTCCTTAGCAATAGCATAAGAGACTCGATGTACGAGGGTAGTATCAAAAGTAGCTGCCAAACCGATTGACTGTGGAAAAGCAGTTGCCCCACCACTAACTAATCCGTGCAAAGCTTCGTGAAATAAAATAACAGGGATACCCAGACGCGTCTTTTCGACAAAATAACGCTGAATATCATTTGATGTCTTTGCTGTTTCAGCAGCAGTTAAAGAAGGATCGTACTGCAACATCTGTTTCATATCTGGATTAGTAGCGGCCAAGGTATGTACCTGAAATCCAAAAACACCATGTTTAAATTTTTCTGAAGCTAGCGAACTCATATCCCCCGGCATCATATATACTTGCCAAAATTTTTCTTCTATAGTCATTCGACTAACGAGGTCTTTTACTCTGACTTCTACAGGAAGTGTTTTATCCTTATAAGGATACTTTTCTTTAGCTGAAAGACTCTGCGTAAAAAATCCAAACATAGCTAGCAGCAGCATGAAATTTTTCATATTTTTATTCTTTTCGATTGTTATTCAATCCTTTAACCCTAAACGAAATAAAAATACTAATAAAATTTTTAAGGAACAATAGAGACGATATATAACTACGTTATGCCGTAATATTTATATCATGTAGAATAAATGAATTTTATTTTAGTCCCAGACAATAATCAACAAATTTGATGATTAAGGTAGGCTTATCGAAAGAACAATTATTAAGAACCCAATAATTTTCCAACTCTTTTTTATAATCAGGAAATAAATGAAATAGTGATTTCTTATTGGTGAATTTCTTCGGATTTCCATCCATTACTATCCAATATTCATTCTTGTTTTTACAAGCAGTTACATCTACTCGCTGCTGCTCATAGCTAGTGCCAGGCTGAAAAGCATTTGTATTGACCGATTCCACATGAGACTGGATGACTTGACCATAAGCACCTCTATACCCTTTAAATACCTCCTTTAATTTCCAATTAATACTCAACAAACCATTGGAGAGTTTACATATTTCTAGAAAAGCACGATTAATTGGTATAAATTTTCGGTTATCTATATAGATAGTATCCACCTCTTGAGTATTGAGTAATATATTTTGTTTTCCATCTTGAATATAGAGCATATCACTATTAGATGCATCATAGTTTAGTGGCACATCAATAGTTGCCCCATTACGCATAAGAACTGTTCCAGGAGTAAAATTGTCAAATAAAAGAATTCGCTTCTTTGCTGTCGCACCAAAGACAATCAAAGTGAATAAAATAAATAGACTAAATCGTAATCGTTTCATATAGACTAAATGTTTCAATTAATATTTATGCTAAAGATAATCAAATCGACTGGTTATTAATAAAAATACTCCTCAAAAGTCATCATCAACTTTTGAAGAGTATTCTTATCAAAGAGTCCCTATATGACATGATAATCAAGTCAATAGGTTAGGAACTTTTATAGTTTAGGACCTTCACCATATTGAGGGTCATTTTTATCAAACCATACACGTTGGCTATTTAATTGTTCACCAGAAACAGCGTTACCTGGAGTAAATCCTTGTGCAGCTTGGTTTGCTTCTTCAATATCAAAAAGGATACTTGTTTTATCAGGAATACCTATGATAAAACGCCGAGGAATACTAGATGGCGCAATACTTTCAGCCCATGGAATCATGCTACTACCAATCTTAGGAATACCACCTACACGAGCAGTAGTAATTTGTTCGATTGGACGATACATAAAATGTAGATACTGTTGAATAAATACTTTTTCCAAATCCAAAGCTTTATCTCCAGTCAAATTATAATCAGCACTAGCAAGAGCAGTATCAACTTCACCATCAGATAATAAAACAGTCTCTTCACCCAATCCTGCAAAATAATCTTCTTTTACAGAGTAAGGAATTCGATTAATTTCAGCTAAATGATTATGTTCTTCGATAGAAGCTTTCACACCAGCTTGGAAATATTCCTGAGCAGTCTTAGGTAAAGTTGCACCATACAATTTGAATTCTGCTAAATATAACATCACTTCAGCAGTAGAGTAATACATGGTATAAAAAGGAACATCTACATTATCCAAATAAGTCTCACCACCCGGTTTTGTAGGATAATAATGATCCAACCAACCATGTACATATTCTTCATTGAAACTAGAAGTTACACTATAAGTTTTAGTTTTACCTCCCAATAGCACTTGGAATTTATTTGTGGCAAAATAGTTATTATCTCCGCCATTATATTCCGGAATATTTTTCGCATCCATATCAGAAGGGATACCCACGAAACGAGACCATTTATCACCATCTACATAACCATCAAAAATAGTTTTACCATCTTCTACATGAGTATTCATCTTAGAAAGAATATAATCAGGCAATACACAATCAACCCCTTCGGCTTGTGCATCAAAGAAAGCTTGAACTACTTCTGGATTAAGGTCATTTTTAGTAAAGAAGAAACGAACACGTGGATCATGATTTTTAATCATAAAGTCAACCACATCTTTATTTGGTTTACCTTTTCCACCATTATTTCCCCAACCATAATTTTTCGAACCTTTATTTACGACAAGGTTATCATCAGATGATTCCATGATTCCAACAGGACTATCAACAACTGCTTTAGCTATAGCTAATGCTTTTTCTCTATCAGCATTAATCAATCGAGCTGCAATAGCCAACTTAAGACTATTTGCAAATTTAGCCCATTTTGCTACGTCACCACCCCAATATAGATCTTTATTACCAAGACCGATTTGAGAACCATCATCAGAGGTAAGAGCTGCAATACTTTCATCCAATTCTGCTAGCCAAACATCATACAAATCCTTCTGGTCGTCATACTTTGGAGTCAAAGTACCACCATATCTACCCAAACAAGCTTCAGTATATTGTCTATTACCAATCATATCAGAATCAAAGATACCCAAATAGACAACTATAGGTGAAACCATCGCCTTAAGTTGTTGATATTTATCAGCTTCTTCTTTAGACATGTCATTTACCTGAACATCAATATCTCTTTTAAGTTTCAATACAGCCACATACTGACCTCCTACACCACCATTTTCTTGCATGGTATTGAAGTTTTCTTGATATCCATCACTAGGAACAAAAGATTGACACCAATTTGTGGTATAGCCTTGTGCATAAAACCAAAGCAGGTAATCGGTAGGATTACAATCCAATTGAGCTTGCGTAAACATAAAAGGAACATTTGGTGTGGTGACCGATGAAGGATCCACATTTATCTTAGCAAATTCATCTCTACTACATCCAGTAGAGAGCAAAGCCGTACCGATTAATACAGTACTTAATATATTTTTTAATCTCATGATTTTTTAATTTAAAGTATGACCAATTAGAATGATGCATTAATATTAAACAAGAAATTAGCAGTATAAGGATTGAATCCACGAATACGGAATTCAGTACTACTTGTACCACGAACTGATTCAGGATTTAGATTATTAGTCAAACTGTTATAAATATAACCTAAGTTACGACCAGATAAGCCCAAATTAAGTGTTTGCATCCCAAGTTTTTTTGCAAAAGTAGCAGGTACCCTGTAACTAAGAGAGATTTCACGCAAAGAGATATAATTCAATTCCTCAAACCAATCATCATTTAACGTACCAGTACTCCAAGCATTTGAGAAGTATGCCCAAGATTCTAAGTGCGAAGGTTCTAGACTACCAGCTTTCACCAAATCAGCATAGCTCTGTCCGCTAACATCATGACTAGTTCCATCTACAAATGTCACATTAGTACCATCAGCAAATACACCTTTTGGAATAATACCATCAGAGAATTCTACCCCAGCTCTATCTGCATATTGGCTAGTCCAAGTAAGTCCTTGGCCTTCACGATAGTTATTGGTGACACCAGTAACTCCATAAGCAGTACCATAACGGTTAGAATAAGCAGCAATCATACCACCGAAACGCATATCAAATGAAGCGCGTAGCGACCAATTTTTATAAGTAAGTGAAGTACCCATAGATCCTAAGAAATCAGGAACTAATGAACCCACCTCCTCTAGTTTACCAGAACGTTTAGCATAAGCTGTACGACCATTATTTGTCCATTTTAACACAGGATCACCATTTTCATTAATCAATGGCTTAGAATCTGTCATAAGAAGTCCATAAGCAGAACCAACTTTGGCAACAGAAGAGATACGGTAGTTACCATAAGAAGTTGCCCCACTAAGATTAATATAATTAGCTACATTTTTATGTAAGGAAATAATCTTATTATCATTTTTAGTATAAGTAAAGTCAGCTGTCATTTCCCAGTCCTTAGTACGAATTGGAACTGTCTTCAAAGCAATTTCAACACCACTATTTTCAATATTACCCGCATTGACTGTTTGTCCACTGATACCAGAAATAGAAGGCACACTAATATTCATGATTTGGTCACGAGTATTTTCTTTGTACCAAGTAAAATCAATACCGATACGATTTTCAAGAAAACGCCAATCTAAACCAAATTCAATAGAAGTTTTACGCTCTGGTTTAAGGTCACGACTCTTTACAGAATTAGGTAAAGACAAACTATATATGTTAGTATCACCAAATTCAGTATTAGTTAAAGAATATCCAGAGTTGATATAATAAGGATCTGTATCATTACCTACTTGTGCCCATGAAGCACGAACTTTACCAAAAGTAATGAAATCAGGTAAATCAAAAGTTTCGTGTAACAACCATGAACCAGAAACTGAAGGATAGAAATAAGAATAATTACCAGTACCATCCGCGTAAACTAATGAAGAAGACCAGTCATTACGACCAGTAACATCCACGAACAATTGGTCTTTGTAACTAGCACCAGCAGTAAATACGAAAGAAACAATTCGTTTAGTTAAATTGATACCAGCTGAAGTCTGAGCAGTCTTCTTTGAATTATCTAGGAAGAACTTACCAGGAACAATTAAACCGCCATCAGTCCAAGCATTAGTATATTGGTTTTCTTGATCAAAATACTCAGCTCTAATGAAACCATGTGCTTCCCAATCGTCATCAATTTGTTTATTGACGCTGATATTAGTATTGAAATTGACTTGTTCTTTAGTAGAAGTACCAAGTTTGTACTCACCACCTTCCATAGCATATCCAGAACCTAAAGTCTTATTTTCGTAACGAGTATAATAATAATTATAGTTCATCTCAGTCTTCCAAGTAAGCCAATCAAAGATATTATAAGTAAAATCTACAGTTGGACGAATAGAAGTTTCCTTTTGTTCAGAAGTATTTTCATTAATATCCCACCAAGTACTTTTCATCAAGACAGAAGCATATTCATCATCTCCTTGAGCTATACCTCCATGAGGGCCTTTGTATTTATTTTTATAATAATCTACATCAAATTCACGAGGTACATCCTCATTGAAGAACAATTCACCATAGTTACCTTGAGGATTCTCTGGTTTTGAATTGACAAAGTTGATAGAAGCAGCAACTCTCATCTTATCAGTAATCATATGAGAACCTTTCGCCATGAAAGAAGTACGTGTAAAATGATTATTACTAATAGTACCTCTCGCATCACGATAAGAAATAGATGTATAAAAAGTAGTCTTATCATTACCACCAGAAATAGAGACGTTGGTATTTGAATTCAATCCTAGTTGAAACATATCTTTGTAGTTATCAGGGTAAGCTACAAAATTAGTCATCTGATGATCCCATCCTTCGACTTCAGAACCATCAAATTTTTTACCCCAGCCTAATCCTACAGCATTAAATGTAGAAATTAAAGAAGGTACACCACTTGAATTTTTTACTATTTTTTGAGTATCCCATCTAGAGGTACCATCACCAAAATCATTATAACCCGGCATCATACCAGAACCCCAAGTATTTTGCATATTAGGCGTATCATATACATAATCAACACCAAATGTTTGATTGACACGTACACCGACTCCAGTATTTAATTTACCACTCTTAGTCGTGATGACAACAGCACCATTAAGACCACGAGATCCATACATGGCAGTTGCAGCAGCACCTTTCAATACAGTGATACTTTGAAAATCATCCGGGTTCAAACTTTTCAACTCGTTACCCCAATCACTTGGATTGGCACTCCAATCAGCATCGCTATTAGAGATACCATTGTCTAAGATAATCCCATCAATAACAAAAATCGGTTGATTATTTCCGCTAAGTGTAGAAGCACCACGAATTTCAATCTTGGTGTTACCAAACATACCACCATCAGACTGTTCAATCTGTACACCAGCTACCTTACCTTGCAACGCAGCCACGGGAGAAATAGTACCAGTCTGTGCAATAACATCACCTTTTACTTCAGTTGCTGCATAGCCTAAAGCCTTTTTTTCACGCTTCATACCTAATGCAGTTACTACAACCTCATCAAGAGACTGAGCATCTTCTTTTAAAACTACATTTAAGACTGTCTGTCCTGTATATTCAATTTCTTGTGCTAGATAGCCAATGTAACCAATTTGAAGAATATTCCCTTTACGGATATTTTTAAGAAGAAATTTACCGTTATAATCAGTAATAGTTCCATTTTGTGTGCCTTTAATCATAATTGTAGCACCAATAAGTACACCAGTTCGATCTGATACTGTACCTTCAATAGTTGCCGTCTGTTGTGTGACTGAGCTAGTTGCCTTCACCCTTGATGGTGAAGCAAAAATGGAACTTGGAACAGCTAGACTCCAAGCCATCAACAGCATACTTACAATAGTAGTGTTTTGTCTCATAATAGTTAAGTATTTATTAGTTTGTTTATAATAAGGAAACTCATTTTTGTTCTTAACAATAAGTCGTTTCTTTATTTCTTTTTATTATAAAATATTTAATCAAAGTCCAATAAATAAACAACAGATAATAGAATTATTCTATTCTAAAGTTAGATTTTAATTATAATATTTAAACAAATCTACTAATAGAAGAACATATAAACAATAGATAATCCCTGTAAAGTCTCTATAACATAATGATTTACATACGAAACATAATTATTTCATATATAAATAAATAAAAATTCACATCCCGAATCAATAAAACAACAATTAATCTTTTAGTACGATTTATTTGACATGAATTATTAATTAAAGATGCCATCGGCAGCCAAAAGAAAAAGTAAAATCAGTAGAATGAGTATCTCTGTAGGTTTCGATACGCTTATCGTCGTCATAGAATTTGGCATAACCTACTTCACTGAAGATACTCCAATGAGGCAATAAGAAATATTGCGCGCCTAAGGAAGTATTGAGAGAAACTTGTATTCCATGTACAGAAACAGATTGATCGTCGATATGAGCACTGACATTCCGTCCAATTGCAGTTCCAACGGACATGTATACATTATAATTATAGTGTTGCTGCTGTATGAGTGTCCATTGGATAGCAATAGGAATACTCAAATAATGAATGGTCTGCTGAAAAGTACGATTATCGACTTCATCAGTCACATCAGCAGACAGTTTGGTATAATTGAGACCAGTAACCAAAGCCACTCTAGAAGTATAGTTCTTTGCGAAAGACAACCCTATACTCAATGGATGTTTATGATTATAGGAATAAGATGGTTTAGCTATGAAGGCCAAATCATTAGAACTGTACAATTTTATTCCACGAGCATCAGTCGTAGAAGATTCATAGTTCACATCAGAAACCGACAAATACACATTCTGATTAGTAGAACCAGTCACCATAGATTGATTTACCAGACCAGCATCAGCCATTAATCCTATTGAGATGCTTGACTTTTTGGTGTGAGCGAACGTTCGTATTAATTCCTCGTTTTGTCTTTCAAGCCTTTCATTCTCCATTTTTAATTGCTCAAGATCCTCACGTTGTTTATTCTGTGCATCCGACAAGCGAGTAGCCTCATCCTTATTTTCAGGAGTAATTATATCACTTTTTTGAGTCTCGACAGATTCTGAAGAAATATGCTTGCTAGGAGTGACCACATGAACAGCGGCTAACTGATTATCATGAACAGC
>Ga0172378_10002665_pt1 | contig 16785 bp, 18 predicted proteins | sample GrowelOW332metaG_FD_119755 | JGI IMG/M metagenome (GOLD analysis project Ga0172378, IMG submission 119755) | Groundwater microbial communities from an aquifer near a municipal landfill in Southern Ontario, Canada - Pumphouse #3_1 metaG | ecosystem: Environmental > Aquatic > Deep subsurface >... | reverse complement strand
TAGTTTTTCATATTTCCTCCAATTTTTTGTTGAATATCCTTTAGTACTATGATAAAATGTTTTTAAAATAAAAACAAGTGTTTTTTTTATGAATACTATTACAATACAACTTTAAGGAGAAAACTAGTGAATATTGGTCTATTAGGATACGGAACCATCGGGACAGGCGTCTATGAATTAATTAATTTAGATAAAGGCAAACTTTCTCAAAATGCACCGGAATCGGTTGTCATTACGAAAATTTTAGATAAAGATCTTACCAAAAAAGTCCATGATCCTGTTGCACATATTGTAACAGAAGTTGACGATATTATCAATGATCCTGAGATAGACATTGTGATTGCCCTTTGTGGGGGAATGGATTTTGAATATCAGCAAATTAAACGGGCGCTAGAAAGTGGCAAGCATGTTGTAACCGCCAATAAAGCCGTGATTTCTGAGTATTTTTCTGAACTTACAGCCCTTGCACAAGCAAATCATGTGATATTACGGTACGAAGCCAGTGTGGGTGGGGGGATTCCCATTATCAATGGTTTAACCGATGCGCTTGCCTTAAATAATATTCATGAAATTAAAGGGATTATGAATGGAACCACCAATTTTATTTTGTCAAAAATGACAGAAGAAGGGGCAGATTTTGACGAAACCCTCAAATTAGCACAATCCATTGGGTTTGCAGAAGCTGATCCAACCGCTGATATTGGGGGCTATGATGTATCTAGAAAATTGGCCATTCTCTCTTCTTTGGCTTATGGCACGCTTGTCAAAGATGAAGATATTCAAAAACGCCCGATGTCAGATGTTCGTGCGATCGATATCGAGATGGTTGGACAAGAAGGCTATGTGATTAAATATCTTGGCCATTCTATTTTAGATGAGGACCAAAGTATATACACAACCGTTGAACCGGTTTTATTTAATGAAAAAAGCATTATGGCCAATGTCAATTCAGAATTCAATGATGTCGCCATTCAAGGCGATGTGATTGGCGAATTACAATTTTATGGCAAAGGGGCAGGAAAAGAAGCCACGGCGAATGCAGTGGTGAGTGATGTTTTAAAAATCATGCATACCCTTAAGTATCAACTCCCTCACGTGGTACCAACTTTTGATAAAGTCTTGGCTAAAAAAGGCACGGCTATTTTTAAAGGACGCTACTACCTCAGAGTGAGTGTGCCAAATGATGCAGCGACAGCTGAGGTCTTAAGTTTTATTGGTCAATTAAAGAGCAAAAAGGATATTTTGATTGAAGATCAACACCTTTTTGTTTTTACAGAAGAGATTCATGCTGATGCGTTTGATGCAGTGGCAGAGCAGCTTAAAAATCAACACTATGACTTTTTTTATGCAAGAATCTATAACTAAGACAGAAAGAAAGGGTCTATGAAAAACAAAGAAAAAAATCTGATCGTTCAAAAATACGGCGGAACGAGCGTGGGAGATGTCGAAAAAATCCAACGGGTTGCGCAACGTATTATTGAAACGAAAGAAAAAGGAAATAACGTTGTCGTTGTTGTTTCTGCAATGGGAAAAACAACGGATGAATTGTTAGATTTAGCCTATGGCATTAATGATAATCCACCGAGTCGAGAAATGGATGTTTTACTCGCAACAGGGGAACAAGTCTCCATTTCGCTTTTAGCGATGGCAATTGAGACAGAGGGACATTCTGTGATCTCATTGACAGGTGCGCAATGTGGCATACAAACCTCTCAAGTCCATAAACGGGCGAGAATTGAAAATATTGACACCTCACGCTTAGAAAAAGAATTAGAAGCGGGTAAAATTATTATCGCAGCTGGATTCCAGGGGATTGACAGTAATGCGGATATTACAACCTTGGGTCGGGGCGGATCAGATACCTCAGCAGTTGCTTTAGCGGCAGCTTTACATGCAAAAAAATGTGAAATTTATACGGATGTTGATGGCGTTTATACGGCAGATCCACGCATTGTTCCAGATGCCCATAAAATGGATGAGATTTCTTATGAAGAAGTCTTGGAAATGGCAGCCCTTGGTGCGGGTGTTTTACATCCACGATCTGTTGAATTAGCGGAAAAATATCAATTACCTTTAGTTGTGCGTTCGAGTTATAACCATAATCAAGGGACTGTGATTAAGGAGGAAAAACAAGTGGAAAAAGTATACGTTAAAGGCATCGCACTTGATGAAAATATAGGAAAAATTTCAATTTATGGGGTACCGGATCAACCTGGGATTGCCTTTAAATTGTTTACAGCTTTAGCTGAAGGCAATATTCATGTCGATATGATTGTCCAAAATGTCAATCGGACCTCTGTTAATGATATTTCATTTACGATTAATGCGGATGAATTGCAAGAAGCCGTGAATGTGGCACAAACCTATTCTTTTGAAGTTGGCGCAGAACGGGTCGGCTATGATAAAGGGGTGGCGAAGTTATCCATTGTGGGCACAGGCATCGTTGCGAATGCGGAAGTGGCTTCTAAGTTTTTTGAAGCATTTTACGAATTAGGGATTAATATTCAGACCATCAGTACATCAGAAACAAAGATATCCTGTCTTGTTGACAAAGCACAGGCCAAAGAAGCCATGCGCTTTATCCATGAAAAATTTAATATGTAAAAGACAAGCTATCCGGCTGATTCTGGCCGGCTTGATTTAATCAGAGACAAAAAAAGACAACCATGATCTAGAGGGGCTATAAAAGCCACAACTTAGAGAAATGGTTGTCTTTTTAGATTGATTTAGAGATCGTAAGGAATGCCAGCAAAAAGCACTTTAAGCGTATCTGGCTCTGCTTTAAAAATTTTGGTAATTAAGGTATTCAGCAGATTGATGAGCTTCGTCGCATCTTGGGTGCCATCATTTTCTGGTTTTGCTGCATAGAGTGATATGAGCACTTTTTCTCGCGTGAGGTTCGAGACATCTGTGAATACGGCGTTTAAAATCTTCTTTTCATCTTTAGTTAAGTTCATTGTTTTCCTCCAAAGTTTCAATTTCTAAAAATAATGCTTCCCATTGCGCCGTTAATGTGGCAATTGCATCTTTTTTTTCTTGATAATCCGAGGTGACGCTAGTCGCCTTTTCGGGATCATCGTAAAAATCAGCTTGACACATTTGCGCTTCATAGGATGCAATTAAATTTTCATAGGTTTCAATGTCTGCTTCTAGTGCTTTAAAAGCTTTTTTCTTTTCGCGTAAATGGGATTGCACGGCTTTTTCTCGTTTGCGTGCCGCTTTTTTTTGTGTTTTGGTGACTAAATTCGCTTTCTCTAAGGCTTCTAAGGTTTGGCGTTCTGCGGCATCTGTTTTACTTTGAATGTAATCATCATAGTTACCAAGCGTCTCTTCAATGCCATTTTGGGTAAAATTGTAGATCTTTGTCGCAATTTTATTTAAAAAATAGCGATCATGAGAAATGAATAAAAGGGTGCCTTGGTAGGCGGATAAGGTATGTTCTAAGACTTCGCGGGTTTGCATATCAATATGGTTTGTCGGTTCATCAAGTAAGAGAAAATTGGCTTTTGATAAGACTAAACGCGCCAAGAGGATCCGAGCTTTTTCGCCACCGGAAAGGTCGGTGATTTTTTTATAGACGTCATCCCCAGTAAAGAGAAAAGCGGCTAATAAATTGCGTAAATCGCCTTCGTTTTGTTGGGAATCAACATCCCAAAGGGCTTCTAAAAGATTATGATCTAAAAAAGGGATTAAATCTTTACTTTCCTGGTCAAAATAGCCAATATTGACTTTTTGACCCAGGCGGACCGACCCCGTATCTTTTGCGGTTTGATGCATTAAAATCCGGAAAAGGGTCGTTTTGCCAATGCCATTGGCGCCAATAATCCCGATTTTATCATTGCGATGGATATCAAAGGTAATGTTTTGAAAAAGCAGGCGGTCATCGATACTTTTAGAAACGTCTTTTACAGAAAGCACATCATTACCACTTTGAATTTGAGGTTTAAAGGTGAAATGACTGGTTTTTTCGACACTTCTTTTTTCTAAAGGTTCAATTTTTGAAAGGGCTTTTTCGCGACTGGCTGCACGTTTAGAAGAATGGACGGAATTGTAGGTTCTAAAGCGGGCAATTAATTTTTTTTGGCGGTTGATTTCTTGAAGTTGTTTAGCATATTGATGATCACTCGCAATAAGTGTTTTTTCTTTTTCTTTGGCATAGTAGGAATAATTCCCTTTATAAAGATCTAATTGATAGTGATTGACTTCTAAAATTTTAGAACAAACCTTATCCAAAAAATAACGGTCATGAGAGATAATAATAAAAGTGCCTGCATAGCCTTTTAAAAATTGCTCGAGCCATTGCAGGGATTCAATATCTAAATAGTTGGTTGGTTCATCTAAAAGTAATAATTCTGGAGCCATCAATAACATTCGGCCGAGGGCTGCACGGGTTTTTTCGCCACCAGACAAGGCATTAAAGGGCTTTTTTAAATCTTCTTCTGAAAAATGAAGGCCATTTTCAACTCCGCGAATGCGACTGGGATATTCATACCCTTGTTTTTCGGCAAAGGTGTCTTGTAATTCACCATATCTTTTTAAGAGGGTTTCATTGTCATGGTCGTTGGCAATTTCTTTTTCAAGCGATCGCAGACGTTTTTCCATATCAATTTGCGTTTTAAAAACGGATGTAAAATATTGACCGAGAGTTATTTCTTGAGAAACATGAATCTCTTGTTCTAGATAGCCCAAAGAAAGATCTGTTTTTTTGGAAATAGTGCCCTGATCGGCTTGACATTTGTCAGTTAAGAGTTTAAAAAAGGTGGATTTACCACAGCCGTTTAAACCAATAAGTCCAATGGCTTCATTTTCGGCAATCGATAATGAAAGATCTTGGAAGATTTGATGGATCCCATAACTGAAAGATAAATTTTCTATATTGATCAGCATAATTAGTGTCCTTTCGAAAAAGTAAAAATAGGGGTTTATGCAGTTTATATTTTTCTTTTTCTTATATCATAACAAAAAATTAAAAAAATATAAAGAAAAAATTGACGAAATTCAAAAAAATTGTTATAATAATAACAACAACTGGGGGAGGTTGAGCTATTGTCAAATACAAATAAGAAAGTATCCATGGCGGTCATCCGAAGATTACCAAGATATTATCAATATTTGAACCGGTTACAAAAGAAAGGAATTCAAAAGATTTCTTCTACAGAATTGGCTCGAATGATGGGATTGACAGCGTCACAAATCCGACAGGATTTAAATTCGTTTGGTGCTTATGGTCAGCAAGGATATGGTTATAATGTTGTAGACCTAAGATTTGAAATTCAAAATTTATTAGGATTATCAGAAAATTACAATTGTATTATTGTTGGAGCTGGTCATTTAGGCCATGCGGTATCACATTACGAACGGTTTGCCCGTGAAGGGATTTATATCACGGCGATGTTTGATGTTGATACGGAATTAGTAGGAAAAAACGTTGGCCATTTGCCCGTTTATCATGTTGATGATATGGGAAAATATGTTAAAAAACATAAGGTCGATATTGCTATTTTATGTGTTCCTGCTGATGTTGCACAAGGTATTAGCAACTTATTAGTTGGTTGTGGTGTGAAAGCAATCCTTAATTTTTCTGCGTTTGATTTAAATGTTCCAGAAGATATTTTTGTTGAAAATATTAATATTATTGATTCAATGTTTACGTTGACCTATCGTATTGGTGAAAAAAAGCGTCACATTGAAGAAGATTTAAATGAAAGCATGTTTGAAGAAGAGGAAGATGTAACAACACTTTTCTAAAAAGCAAAACGGGACTTCAATAAAAAGCCCTTTTTTTCTTTAAAAACCCTTAAAAAAGACTGAGCAGAGCAAGATTATCGTTTTTAAAATAATAATGTATGTCTTCAAAAAACAAAGCAAAAAGCCTCAATTAAGGGCATATTAATAGGGAAAACGCTGACGCCTAAACTTTGGTTCGGGCAAAGTGTTTTCCCTATATCGTTTTATGATCAAATCAGGCTTGATTAAAAAGCTGACAAAGATTTTCAAGGGTTTCAGACACACATTTTTTATCTGGAATTTTTTTGAGAATTTTTTCAACAGCTTTTTTTGTTTCTGCATTTTTTAATTTTAAAGTATCACTAATGGCTTGCCCTTCCGGTGTCAAATTAAATAAAACTGTCCGAGCATTTTTATCTGATTTTACTTTGGTAATAAGGGCTTTTTCTAATAGTTTATTGGTGTTTTTAGTGGTCGCACTTTTAGAAATCTCTAAATAAGTGGCGAGTTGGGTTAAATTGCTATTTTGATTTTCATCAATAACGAGCAAGGTATTGTATTCGGATGGAAATAATTTTTGATTGTTAAATTCAATAGGTTGTTCAACATGAAATTGATATAACTTGTAAAGCAGTTTAAAATATTGTTCTAATTCCGATGTCTTAATCGGCGTATCATCGTTTTGGACGTTTAATTTAACTTTTCTATCTTTGATTTTTTTAGAATCTTTTTTTTTGCTTTTTTTATCTTTTTTCATTGGATCCTCCTAGTGATTAATCGTTGTTTCTCTCTATAATAATACTTGATAATCCGACAAAAAACAAGCAAATTTTTATAATTTCCACTGAATAGGTGATATTGATTGATTTTCTAAGAAACGGTTTACTTTTGAAAAAGGTGCACTTCCAAAAAAGCCTCGATAGGCGGATAAGGGACTTGGATGTGGAGCAGATAAGACCAAATGGGTTTTATTGGTAATGAGCGTTTGCTTAGAAAGTGCTGCGTTTCCCCAAAGGATAAAAACTAAGGGGGTTTTTCGCTGATTTAATGTTTGAATAATATGGTCGGTGAAAGTGTGCCACCCAATATTTTTATGGGCACCGGGTTTACCCTCTTCAACGGTTAAGACGGTATTTAATAAGAGCACCCCTTCATCAGCCCAGTTTTTCAAGTAGCCGTTTTGAGGAATGGGGAGGTTTAAATCTGCATGAAGTTCTTTAAAGATGTTTTTTAAAGAAGGGGGGACTTTCGTTGCAGGTTTTACAGAAAAAGCAAGCCCATGTGCTTGTCCCTCTCGATAGTAGGGATCTTGTCCTAAAATACAGACTTTTGTATCGGCATAAGCCGTATAACGGAGGGCATTAAAAACAGCCGCTTTTTCTGGATAGACGGTGGTTATTTGGCGTCTTTCTTCTAAAAAGCGTAAAAGATCTGTGAAATATCTTTTTTGCATTTCGAGGGCTAATTGGGTATCCCAATCATTATTAAAAGTGATCATATCGGTTTCCTTTTTTGATTTAATATGCTTTATTATAATATAATTTGAAAAAAATAAAAAGACTATTTGAAAAAAATAAGATGTGTGCTATAATGTATACAAGAATATATAAGGAGATTTTAGTGGAAAAAATAGAAATTTTTGCACCAGCCAAGGTTAACCTTGCTTTAGACATTATTGGAAAAAAGCAAGATGGCTATCATGAAATGCGGATGATTAATCATTCGGTTGCTCTATTTGATACGCTTTCATTTGCAGAGACGGAACAGACAAACCATATCTTTTTAAAGACGGATATGCAAGAGTCGGTTGCGGACCAGAAAAATCTTGTTTATGAAACAGCAGAAAGCATAAAACAAATCTATGACATCAAAAAAGGGGTTGCGATCACCTTAAAAAAAGGTATTCCGATGGAAGCTGGTTTAGCCGGTGGGAGTAGTGATGCCGCCGCAACGATTATTGGATTAAATCAATTATGGCATCTAGAGATGACTTTAGACGACATGTATGCGCTTGGTAAAACTATTGGCGCCGATGTACCATATTGTTGTTTTAAAGGAACGGCTCTTGTTGAAGGGATTGGCGAAAAGATTAGACCATTAACACCATTGCCACCTTTTAAAATACTGATGATTAAGCCAGAAATTAATATTTCAACGGCTAAAGCATTTCAGGCAGTTGATCAGTGTACAGAAGTGTACCATCCAGATATTTTAAAAATACAACAGGTTCTAGAACAAAGCGATTTTGATGTTTTAGGAGATTGCTTAGGCAATGCTTTTGAAGCAACAGCTTTTGCAAAGTATCCTGAATTAAGGCAGATAAAAGAAAAAATGCGTGCTTTGGGCGCCTTTGCCAGCGTTATGAGTGGTAGCGGGTCAACCATTGTTGGCTATTTTTACAAAGACGCAACGCTTCAAAAAGCGGCGCAGCATTTTAAAAAAATAAAAAACTGTCACATTTTTTTGAGTACAGTTTATTAGGGGAAAGAATGAAAAGGAAACAGAAATTAATACTAATTAAAAATAAAAATCAGCCATTAACTGAACAAGTTTTTGCTGCATTGCATCAAGGCATTGTTGAGGGGGTCCTAAAACCGGGTGAACGCATTATGGAAATCCATATTGCAGATGAACTTGGGGTTAGTCGAACCCCGGTAAGAGAAGCCATTAGCAAACTTGAACTTGAAGGACTTGTTGTGACAGAAAATCGGAAAGGGGCTTATGTTAAACCCATGACGATTATCGATATTAAAGAATTGCATCAAATTCGAGGGGCACTTGAAGCCTTAGCCTCTCAACTTGCGGCTCAAAATGCGACAAAAGAAGAAATTGATAATATGATTACGTATAATCAAAAGTTTGAGCAGGCCGTTTTGGATAATGATGATGATGGGATTGTTAAATATGACATCTTATTTCATGATACCATTTATAAGGCAAGCCGAAATCTTAAATTAACGCAAATGATCAGCAGTGTTCGAGAACAGATGCAACGATTGCGTGTGGAATATGTGCATATGATTTCCCATAAAGACCCTTTGATTGGTCAACACAAGGATATTATCAAAAATATTGTCGAAAAAAATCCCCAAGAAGCCTATGAAGCCGCTATTGGGCATATTAAAATCAGCGAAGACGATATGGTCCGCGTTTTTGAAGAAAAAAGCGATATTTAGAGATTAAAAAAATTCATAGTCAAGGGGCCGTTTTTGGTCCTTGAGTATGAATTTATTTTTTTGCTTATTTTTGAGGTTTTTTACCGGGCAAAGAAAAAACATCATTGTCATCATTGAGCAATTCTTTATTTAAAAAGAGCTGATAAATGAGTAAGATACAGCCACCGACGACGAGCATATCGGCAACATTAAAAATGGCAAAACCAATAATGCGAAGGTCAATAAAATCAACAACAAAATTGCGAAAAATCCGATCAAGTAAATTACTGATCGCCCCAGAAAGAATCATCGCAAATGAAAGATTAAGTTCAAAATAACGGCGATTTTTGGGCAATCGTAAAAAAAAGTAAAAAATAACGATGATGAAGAGTAAGGTGATTAAAATTAAAAAAAACTGATGGCCAGCAAGCATGCTAAAAGCAGCGCCGTCATTTTCAGTATAGGTCAGATGTAAAATGGAGGGAATAATGGCTGTGGATCCAACAGGTTTAAGAAAAGATAAGACCATCCATTTTGAAAATTGATCGATCAAGATCCCTATCAAAATGATAATATAGTAAAATAGCATTCGGTGCTCCTTAATAGAAAATGAATTTATTCCTTTCATTATATATTAAAAAGCAAAAAAATTCAAAGATTTCTTTAAAATAGTTTATCTTTTTTTATATTCATGATACACTATCTAAAAATGCTTTATTAAGAAAAAAGAAAGGATGATGTGCATGGATTTTAAATTGGATAAAGTATGGCTGAAACGCTGTATTTATGTTATAATAACTTTTACGGCTTGTTTTATTGTTTATCTTGTTCTATCTAATTTTTCAAATATTTTTACGGGAATATGGAGTGGGATAAGCTATATTTTTTCGATGATTTCGCCGATTCTTCTAGGAGGCGTTATTGCGTATTTTTTATTTCGACCAATGAGCTGGGTTGAAAACCAATTAATGCAGCGCATGAATTATTTTAAAATACATCAACGTTTTGCACGTCTCATTGCAACCTTATTGGTTTATCTTGTGACGGTTTTAGTGATTGTTGGGTTTTTTAGAATTGCTGTACCATCCATTATTGATAGCATCATTAATTTAATTAATGCCATTCCAGAATATGGGCAAGCGATTAACGAAGCCCTTAATAGTAATCAAAGTCAGTTAGGCATTCTTTTTCAAAGCTTTGATTTTGATTATACTAATCTTCAAGATGTGGCGACGCAAAGTTTAATGTCTTTATTTGGTGACTCGGGCAAAGATTCGATTGCTAATATTAGTAGCTTTGTTACAGCGTTTGCTAAATCAACCACGACAATCACCATTGCTATTATTGGTATGTTTTTTTCTGGATTTTATATTCTTTTAGATAAAGAACAACTCGTTAAACAATTTGATCGTTTGAATCGGGTGGTTTTATCTGAAAAGATTTATAAAAGAATCAAAAATTTTTTACATATTGTTGATAGTATTTTTTATAAATATTTTGCTGGCAAAATTTTAACATCTGCCCTTATTGGCCTATTGGCCTATTTAGGGTTACTGCTTATTGATGCCGAATATGCACCACTGCTTGGTTTAATTGTTGGAATTACCAATGTTATTCCTTATTTTGGACCGGTTCTTGGCGCGATTTCCGGATTTTTATTAACGGTCTTTATTAATCCTGTGCAAGCGATTTGGGTTACTTTATGGATTGTGATTGTACAGCAATTTGATGGCAATGTTTTAAGCCCAGCGGTACTCGGGCGGATTGTAGAATTAAGTCCCTTTTGGGTATTGGTGTCGGTTTTAGTTGGTGGCACGCTCTTTGGGCCTTTTGGGATGTTTATCGCGATTCCATTTTTTGGGGTGATTCGCGTTTTAATTAATGAAGGATTAGAAAGAGCTGAAAAGAAAGAAGCTCTTAAACGGATTAAAGAAGACCAGAAAAATGAAAACAGATCAGAAAATATGGAGGAAGACAATGGAAAATGTATTTGATGTATTAAAAGAACGTGGATTTATTGAGCAATGTACGCATGAAGATGAAATTAAAAAAATGTTAGCTGAAGAATCAGTAACTTTTTATATAGGGTTTGACCCAACGGCAGATAGTTTACATATTGGCCATTTTATTCAGATTATGGTTATGGCACATATGCAACAACACGGTCATCGCCCGATTGCGCTGATCGGTGGGGGGACAACCATGATTGGCGATCCTTCTGGCAGAAGTGATATGCGACAAATTATGACACGTGAACGGATTGCAGAAAATGCGAATAAATTTAAAAAAGTATTTGAAAAATTCTTAACATTTGATGATGGAAAAGCGATTATGGTTGATAATGGCAATTGGCTTTTAGATTTAAATTATATTAATTTCCTTCGCGATATTGGGACACATTTTTCCGTTAACCGCATGCTGACAGCGGATGCGTATAAAACACGGATGGCTAAAGGCTTAACGTTTCTTGAATTTAACTATATGTTATTACAAGCCTATGATTTTTACAGATTACATCAAGATTACAATTGCAAGATGCAATTTGGTGGCAATGATCAATGGTCTAATATTATTGCAGGGGTTGAACTTATAAGAAGAAAAGATGCCGAATCCGCTTATGGGATGACTTTCTCTCTATTAACAACCAGTGAAGGTAAAAAAATGGGTAAAACGGCCAAAGGGGCTTTATGGTTAGATCCTGAAAAAACCTCCCCTTACGATTTCTATCAATACTGGCGAAATGTCAATGATGCAGATGTTGAAAAATGTTTAGCCCTTTTAACCTTTTTGCCAATGGAAGAAGTTCGAAGACTTGGGGCATTAGAAGGTGCTGAGATCAATCATGCGAAAGAAGTTTTAGCGTTTGAAGTTACCAAAGCCATTCATGGCGAAGCTGAAGCAAAAAAAGCAGAAATCGCTGCAAAGGCCATTTTTGTAGAGGGTTCTCATCAGGCAGATATGCCAACCGTTGAGCTTAAAAAAGAAGCCTTTGAAGACGGAATGGGTCTATTGATTTTACTAGATGAAGCGGGCTTGATTGCGAGTCGCAGTGAAGGACGCCGTTTAGTGACCCAAGGTGGGATCTCGATTGATGGAGAAAAAATGTTAGATCCTAAAACGATGATTACAAAAGAAAACTTTAATGACGGGGTCATCATGATTAAAAAAGGCAAAAAGATTTATAAAAGAGTTAAACTTGTATAGGAGTATAAAGCATGATAAGTTCAAAACCCGTTAGAGGGACACGCGATATTAAACCAGATGAAATGTTAGTCAGAGATCAATTAGAACAGGTGATTTTATCCACTTATCGCAATCACGGATTTAATCGGATTGAAACACCCGTTACGGAAAATATTGATTTGCTGCTTGGCAGTGATGGTGGCGAAAATTTAAAAATGTTGTTTACCATTTTAAAAAGAGGGAACAAGTTTCAACCTTCTGATGAAAGTACGGTCAGAGATTTATGTGATATTGGGTTACGCTATGATTTAACCTTACCCTTGAGTCGCTTTTATGCGAATAATGAACAACAATTGGAAATGCCATTTAAAGCCATTCAAATTGGGAATGTTTTTCGGGCAGAACGCCCACAAAAAGGACGCTACCGATCGTTTAAACAATGTGATATTGATATCATTGGGGAAGCGAGCCATGTGGCTGAAATGGAACTGATTGCGACGACGTCAGAAGCGTTGTTAGGGATTGGATTTAAAGATTTTAATATTAAGATTAATGATCGCCGTTTATTGACGGCCTTTATCTTAAAAGCAGGATTTAAAGAAGAAGATATTGGATCCATTTGTATCTCACTAGATAAAGTTGATAAAATCGGCATTGACGGCGTCAGCCAGGAACTTGTCGATAAAGACAATGACGTGAATCAAGTCCATGATTTTATGGATCAGATTTCAAACATAACCCTTGATAATCTCGATACCTATATTGATTTACCAGAAGTTACCAAAAATTTAAAACATATTATTGAAGTGAGTGAAACCCTTGCAAAAGGAAGATACCGCATTACCTTTGATTTTACCTTAATTAGAGGGATGGGCTATTACACCGGCACGGTTTTTGAAGTGGCTTATGGCGAATATGGTTCTTCTATCGCTGGGGGTGGCCGCTATGACAATATGATCGGCAAATATGCTAAAAAATCTGTTCCAGCCGTTGGGTTTTCCATTGGTTTTGAACGGATTGTTAATATTTTAATGGAAGATGGGAATGCTGCGATTGAATCCCCTCAAAACCGTACGGTTTTATTTTATAATCCCCAAAAAGATGAGATGGTTGGGGTATTTGAAATGGCAGAGTCATTAAGACAACAAGGACAACAAGTCACCTTAATGATTGCAAAAAAGAAAGTAGGCAAACAAATACAACATTGTAAAGAAAAAGGCTATGCACGTTTTATGATCTTTGGCCAAGATAACGAATTGAGATCCTTCAATGAATAAATTACACTTAATTGCAACAACCGCTTTCGGACTCGAAAGTCTGGTCAAAGATGAAGTTAAAAGATTAGGCTATCCTATTGAAAAGGTTCAAGATGGCCGGGTTTACTTTGAAGGCGATCTTAAAGCGATCGCAAGAGCAAATCTTTGGTTAAGATGTGCCGATCGTGTTTTATTAGAGGTGGGGAGCTTTCATGCAGAAACCTTTGATGAACTGTTTGAGGGAACCAAAGCTTTACCTTGGGAAAATTGGATTCCTAAAAAAGGGATTTTTCCAGCGGCTAAAATCACGTCCGTTAAATCAAAACTTTTTAGTAAGTCAGATGGACAACGGATTGTCAAAAAAGCGGTTTCTGAACGTTTAAAAGCGAGCTATGGTGGCGATTGGTTAGAAGAATCGGAAGCTACTTATCCTATTTTTATTCAAATTTTAAAAGATGAAGTTGTGCTTTCTATCGATACCAGTGGCTCAGGATTACATAAAAGAGGGTATCGTCAATATGGGAATGAAGCCCCTATTAAAGAAACGATGGCAGCTGCCTTGGTTTATTTATCCCATTGGCGATCACATCGATTGTTTTTAGACCCACTTTGTGGATCAGGAACGATTGTTATTGAAGCGATTATGATTGGGCGAAATATGGCACCAGGATTAAAACGTAGTTTTGTTTCAGAAACATGGCGTACCATTCCAGAAGAAATTTGGACAGAAACGCGTCAAGAAGCGCTAGAAGAAATGAATGATAAAGAATTTAAGGTTATGGGATCTGATATTGATGAAAAAGCCATTAGACAGGCCAAAACAAACGCAAAATTAGCAGGCGTTGATCAATTTGCCGTTTTTCAACGACTTCCCGTTGACCAAGTACAGACCAAAAGACGCTATGGGGTTATTGTAACAAACCCCCCTTATGGTGAACGAATTGGAACGGAAAAATCCATTCAAAAATTATATCAAGATATGGGACGGGCTTTTCAAGCCATGCCAGATTGGTCGTATTTCATTATTTGTGCTTATCCTGAATTTGAAAAATTATTTGGAAAAAAGGCAACAAAAAATCGAAAATTGTATAACAGTAAAATTAAAACCTATTTTTATCAATATTATGGGCCTTTACCACCAAGAAAACATCTAGACAAAAAAGAGCAAGAGACAGATGTGCAGGACGAAAATTAAGGGCAGGCCAAAAACAAAACGCTTATGTAGGGTTTTGTGATGAAAAAAGTACATTCCAGCAATTGAACCAAGGGCGCCACCAATCAAAGCAATGCCTAAAAGGGTTGCTTCGGGGATACGCCGTTTGTTTTTGATTGCTTGAAATTTATCGATGCCAAATAAAATAAAAGCTAAGATATTTAAGATGGCTAAGAGATAAAATGAAAGTGAAATAAGGAGCATCATAATTCCTTTCTTATGTGAGTTATAGAATATGGTAGCATAGAAAAATAAAGAATAGTTTAAAAGGAGGTTTCAATGCAAGACAAATTTAAGAAAGTTAAAGCAGGACAGAACCCTAAAGGGTTATATAACCATGAAAATGATCAAGAAGAAGAAACAGAATCTTATACCATTTTAGGCAAGAATCCAGTATTAGAAGCATTACGCTCAGAACAAGTGGTCGACAAGGTGCTTATTTTAAAAGATAATAAAGACCATGTTTTAAAAACGATTGCTGATAAAGCCCGTAGCCAAAACATTATTGTTCAAACGGTTGAAAAAGCCAAACTTGAAATTATGGCGAATGGACAACCACATCAAGGGGTTGCCGCTTATATGGCACCTTTCCCATATGTCAGTATTGATGAGATTATTCAAAAAGCAGAAGATCGTCATGAAGAACCCTTGATTGTCATTTTAGATCACTTAACCGATCCACACAATCTTGGCGCAATCATTCGTTCAGCGAATCTTGCAGGTGTACATGGGGTTGTGATTCCAAAACGCCGTTCTGCAAGTCTTAGTCCCGTTTCTGTTAAAGCATCGAGTGGGGCTTTAGCCTATACACCTGTTGCAAAAGTTGGCAATCTCAGCCAATGTATAGATGACCTTAAAAGTAAAGGTTTCTGGATTATGGGTGCAGATATGGATGGTCAAGCCTTTTATAAAAATGATATGAAGGGTAAACTTGCGATCATTATTGGTAATGAAGGCAAAGGGATTGGCAATAATCTTAAAAAACAATGTGATTTCACGGTCTCTATTCCACAATATGGGGATATTGATTCTTACAATGCTTCAGCTGCAGCCGCTATTTTATTATGTGAAGCAGCAAAACAGCGTCATGAAAACAATTCTAATCGTTGATGGCTATAATGTTATTCATTTAAAAGCAGAAATAGAGGGTCAAAAAATTGAGAACCTCGAAAAAAAACGGGAAGAACTGATTGAGCTATTAAATTCTTATGCTGGATATAAAGGCTATGAAACCATTTTGGTTTTCGATGCTTGGAAACAAGCGGGAAGACAAGTTCATGAAGAAACACGTGGACAGATTCAAGTTGTTTATACCGAAAAAGACCAAACAGCAGATTCCTATATCGAAAAACGGGTTTTTGAGTTACCCCGATTATATCGCGTGATTGTGGTAACCTCGGATTATTCCGTCCAGCGTCAAGTTTTAGCCAATGGTGGGGAACGGATGCCTTCCAGAGAATTAATTGAAGATTTATTGCGACAATCCATTATTCAGCCTAAAAAAAGTCAGAATAAGACACAGAATGATCAAAATAAGATCGTCGATTATTTAGATGAGGATGCGTTAGAAAAGATGAAAACATTGAGGAAAGGTGAATAATTGTCTGAAAAAGAATTATTAATAAAAGCACAGCAAGGCGACGATGAAGCCATGTTGTCCTTATTAGAGGGGCACAGACCCTTAATTAAGCGTTTGGTTAGACATTACTATATCAAAGGGGCTGAAAGAGAAGACTTGATTCAGGAAGGGATGATTGCCCTTTTTCAGGCAATAAAGAAATACAATGTAGAATCGAATACTGCCTTTACCACTTTTTTAAACGTGGTTGTCAAAAATCGGATTAGTTCGGTCATCGAAAGTACAAAACGGTTAAAAAACCAACCCCTCAATAATGCTATTTTTTATTCTGAAACGGTCGGCGACCATAGTCAAGAGCCCTTAACCTTGTTTGATCAACTTTCAACAAGTGAAGAAGAACCAGAAGCCTTGGTGATCCAACATGAGGAGACGAAAGAAATTGTTGATTTTATTAAAAAACAATTTTCTTCTTTCGAAAGAACGGTCTTGGCTTACCACTTATTGGGGTATTCTTCTGAACAAATTGCGCTGAAATTGGATCGCACGGTTAAAGCGGTTGAAAATGCTTTACAACGGGCACGGAAAAAACTAGACTAATTTATAAAAAGTGCTTGACAAGCGAAGAAATTTACAGTATTATATACTAGTCTTTTAAATATGGATTGGGGAGAT
>Ga0172378_10002664_pt1 | contig 16786 bp, 10 predicted proteins | sample GrowelOW332metaG_FD_119755 | JGI IMG/M metagenome (GOLD analysis project Ga0172378, IMG submission 119755) | Groundwater microbial communities from an aquifer near a municipal landfill in Southern Ontario, Canada - Pumphouse #3_1 metaG | ecosystem: Environmental > Aquatic > Deep subsurface >... | reverse complement strand
GTTTGCTGTCCTTTAAAATACATCTTTCTGGATGATTTACCGGGCAAAACTACTTCAAATCCTAGTTTGTCAAAGAACGTCGACCAAAAGGGAAGTTGCTCGTACAACGCCAGCGCCAACGGTAGCCCTACTTTTATCTTTCTGTGTTCCTTATATGTAGGAATACGAGTTAAACGCCTGTATTTATAATCCATTAAATCCAGATCTAATCCTTTGGCTTTCATACCTTCTCCACGTTCGCATTTATTACCAGAAACAAAGTGACGACCATCGTTAAATATTATCATGGTCATATTGCAGTGAGCAGTACAAATATTGCAATTGTATCCTCGAGCAGTATAACTGAACTTATCCACCTCTTTTTCAGTGATGAAATTATTGTGTCCGCCCTGATCCTTCGCGTATAGTGCAGAACCAAAAGCGCCCATCAATCCGGCGATGGATGGTCTAACAACATGTCTACCTGTCTCTCGTTCGAACGAGCGCAAAATAGCGTCGTTAAGAAATGTACCACCTTGGCAAACAATATTCTTGCCGAGATCATCTTTTGACTTGAATCTGATAACCTTATATATGGCATTTTTAACAATGGAAGAAGATAAACCGGCTGAAATATCCCCTAAAGTAGCTCCCTCTTTTTGAGCTTGTTTAACCGAAGAATTCATGAAAACCGTACACCTTGAACCAAGTTCGACTGGATTCTCAGCGAATAATCCAGCCTTGGCAAAATCGGATATGCCAATATTTAAAGCATTGGCAAACGTTTGGATAAACGAACCGCATCCAGACGAACACGCTTCATTTAATTTTATTGAATCAATCGCTTGGTTCTTTATCTTAAAACACTTTATATCTTGTCCACCAATATCGATTATGAAATCGACATCAGGTTGAAAAAACTTCGCTGCATTGTAGTGAGCAACCGTTTCAACTAGTCCGTAATCAACTCTTAAGGCTGATTTAATAAGTTCTTCACCATATCCTGTAACTGCTGAGGACATTATCTTTAATTTTGGACCCGCTTTTTTATAAATCTCTTTTATTTGTTTTAAAATCGAATCTAATGGTTGCCCTTTATTGGTTGCGTAATGAGAATATAGTATCTCGTTACTCTCGGAAAGCATTACAACCTTTGTCGTGGTTGATCCAGCATCAATACCAATGTAGGCATTTCCCTCGTAAGTTTCTAACTCCCTATATTTAACGTCAAAATCCAAATGATCTTTCTTGAACTGTTCGTACTCTTCTTCATCTTTAAACAGAGGTTTACCATAAACTATGGATCCAGAAAGGTCGCATGATTCAACTTTTTCTATAATTTCATCTATTTCTACTGCTTCCCCAACTTTATCGGCAAATGTAGCAGCGCCAATAGCCATGAAGACCTTAGCGTTTTTCGGAAATATTGAATGTTCTTCATCCAACTTGAGTCTATCGATAAAGGCCTTTTGCAATCCTTTTAAAAAGCTCAAAGGACCGCCTAAGAACAAAATTTTACCTTTTACCTGTCGTCCTTGTGCAAGTCCTGATATTGTTTGATCAACAACCGCGTTAAATATCGACATGGCGATGTCATCCCTATTTGCACCTTGATTTAAAAGTGGTTGTATATCCGACTTTGCATAAACTCCACATCTACTAGCGATGGGATATGATTTTTTAGCTCTTAAAGCCATTTTATCCAACTCGTTAATATCGACATCTAACAGAGCAGCCATTTGATCAATAAAAGCACCTGTGCCGCCGGCACACGTGCCGTTCATACGCTGTTCAAGTCCGCCAGTAATAAAAACGATTTTAGCATCTTCCCCACCAAGTTCGATGATTGTATCAGCATCTGGAAAATACTTCTTAACGGCTAAAAAACCACCTTGAACTTCTTGTACAAATGGAATTTTAGTTTTATTCGCAAGTCCAAGTCCACCAGAACCAGTTATGCAAACTTTAAATTTTACATCGTTAAACTTCTTCTTAATAATTTCTAACTGATTTAAAGTTACTTCCCTAACTTGGGATGAATGTCTTTCATATTTCGAATATAGCAATTCATCCTTATCTGATATAACTACTGTTTTGACTGTGGTCGAACCAACATCAATTCCCAATAAATAAACTTTTTGATCCATTCTTCTTTCTTCTTTCTTCTTTCAAAATCATACAACAAATAAATACGACTCTTTTTCTATTATCTCCCCGGTTCCAATCTGGACCAAAATATAACTATAAGTTCACATGGAATTCCTAGTATGAATATCATCCACAAATTTTCTGGCAAAGCTTGCACATATACAGAGGCTAATAAAGACCAAATTAACAATGTGGTAATGGGATAAACCCATTTGACTTTTCCCCATACCCCGTTAAAAACTAGAAGGACAATACTGGCAATAGGCAAAGCCCAAACAAATACCTTCCATTCGTAAATATCATATACAAAATAAATCCCTACAAATAGAATTGTAGCGATGAGAAAAACAAGTAATACAGAGAGGCTTGTAATGACTATTTGATTAGCACTTGTGCCCTTCCTTCTATTTTGAACATCTTGTATTCGCAAATCTTCATGAGTTAAATCATCCAGTGTAACATCGTAGAATTTACATATTTCAAAAAGATTCTCGATTGAGGGTAACGATGTAGCGTGTTCCCATTTCGAAATAGCCTTATCTGAATAATTCAATTGATCAGCTAATTCTTGCTGAGTAAAACCTCTGCTTTTACGTAACCTCGCAAGATTATTACCTATAATATTTCTTAAATCTTCCATGTAAACATTGTAATTAAATTATAAAATAATATCAACTATTAATAGAATTATCTTAAGATATTTAAAGTTATTGGAAATCTATACATTTTTTATCTTTTATTTAATTCATTAATAAACGCTATAAAATCTATTATTCTACGATATCTACTGTGAAAATACTTAATATCTATGGGTATAAATGACCTATCTACTATCTAGAGAATAGCATTCTCTATTCAGTTCAATACTTCTAGAATATCAAGAGGTAGGCTCAAGGTAGTTTTTAGCCTATAATTTTCTTAGTCGGAGGAATTTTATGAGCGAGAAGAAAATATTCTACTATACAGACGAAGTGAACGAAGACTTTAGCGGGATTGTGCGCGATAGATATCACGTAGATTCAAGCTATAAGTACATCCAAACAAACCCTATATATAGATTTTTCACATTTATTGTTTATCGCATCATTATGACTCCAGTTGCTTGGTTGCATTTGAAGATTAAATTCAATACCAAGTTCGTGAACAAATCCTGCATTAAAGAAATTTCCAATCGCGATGGATACTTCTTATTTGGAAATCACTCTAACATTCCGGCAGATGGATATATTCCTACAATGATATGTTCTCCTTCTAGGCGCTCTTACGACATTGTGTCGGCGGAGAATATGGCAATAAAAGGAACTCGCACATTTATGAAAATGGTTGGAGCACTACCTTTGCCCGACGGTTTCAAATCAATGAAGAACTTTATGAAAGCAATCCAACAAAAGATTGATGAAGGACAGGTAATTACAATTTATCCTGAGGCTCACATTTGGCCTTATTACACGAAGATAAGAAATTACAAATCCGATTCTTTCAGGTTTCCTTGCAAACATAATTCAGCTAGTTTCTGCTTTACTACAACGTATCAAAAAAGGAAGATTATCAAACGCCCTCGCATAGTTGTATATGTCGATGGACCATTCTACCCGAATAAAGACCTAAATGGTTCAGAACAAAAACAAGAACTTAGAGACAGAATATATAAAACGATGGTCGAAAGATCAAAGAACTCTAATTGTGAATATTACATTTACAGGAAAAAGGAAAATTAACTTATGCAAAACTTATTAACTTACTCACTTTATGCATTTCTTGCTCTAGCAGCAGTCACTCTACTTTTATACATACCTAGAATAGTATGTTGGTTTGGAGCATTCGCTAAACCCGAACATCCAATCAGCGAAAAACAAAATAAATTCGCTATTCTCGTCCCCGCACGTAACGAAGCCGTTATCATTAAGCAAATCTTAAATTGTTTTAAAGAACAAACATACGACGCAAAGAAATTTGACGTTTATGTCATAGTCAAAGATGAAGATGATGAAACAATTAATATTTGTAAAGATTTCGGATACAATTCATTTGTAGCACCTAATCAAACTAATAAAGCAAATGCTTTAGACGCTTGCTTCAAATCGTTGTTAGCTAAAGAAGACAACGATTACGATGACTATATCGTCTTTGATGCCGATACTTGGCTCGATAAAAAATGCTTGGAAGAATTCAACAACGCTACGGCAACCGGCAGAGATATTATCACTGCCAAGAAACTCGTTAAAAACTACAGCTTACCCAAGAAAAATAGAGGTATAACCAGTTTAACAAACGGTTTCCTTTGGACAATGATGGATCAACTCGGAAACAAGTGGAAATCTAAACACGGATACCGTTTGATGACTATCACATGCGGTATTTTATTCAAAAAAGAAGTCGTTGAAGAATTGAATGGTTTCCCTTTTGACAAAACTCTAACAGAAGATATGGAACTTATGTATCACTCAGCGCTTCAAGGCTACACAGAGTATTACGCAGAAAATGCGATTATCTATATGGAAGAAGCTTCTACTATGAAAGTCACAAATTTAAGACGTAATAGATGGATTCAAGGCTATGTTGGTGCGAAACGTTTATATGCGAAAAGACTTAGAAAAGCTTCTAACTCCCCTAAAAAGAAAATGGAATACTATTACTTAATTGGTATATACCACGGGTTTGTAATATATGCAGTACCCTCATTATTCGGCGTATTCAGTTTAGTTCTCTCTGCTGTTTTATTCTTCTCTGGCTCAGCTCTCGTCGTACAAGCTTTGTTGAATGTTTTATATGCATTTGCGTATGCTTATTTAACACTGTTTGTATTAGGTATATTCGTAATAGTTTCAGACAGCAAAGATATAAAGACTTCATTTTGGCAAAAAGTTAAACTTGCTCTATACCACCCCATCAGTTATATGAGATATACTAATGTTGCGCTCAAAGCTTTATTTGGTTCTCATCCTACTGAATGGCAACAAATAGAACGCAACGTCACTGAACCTGAAGAAACACCTGAAACAAAGAAAGCGGATTAATTATGGCAACTAAACGAGAAGTATTGCATAACATTGAAGAATGCGAGAAAAAAGGTACATACAACGAACACGTAGACCCTTTTCACCCTGATTCGTACCCTGTTACAGTAGATTTCCCATATGTTGTCACAACCAAACGCCTTAAATTAAAATACGCGCTAACAAATTTATTCATGGGATGGCCCTTGGTTATTTCGGATTGTAAATTCAATCAGCATTTAAAAATTTATGGAAAAGAAAATATTAAAAAATGCAAATCCGCGATATTAACCTGTAATCACGTATACATGTTCGATAGTCTCGCTGTTCACTACGCATTTAGAGGACACAAAACTTATGAGATCGGTGCAGAATTCAACAATCTCAAAGGCAAATTAGGCAACATAATGCGCGCGGGCGGAATGTTACCGATTTCTATGAATTTGAAGGTATTGAGAAAATTCGATAAAGCTGTAACATATCACATGAAACATAATAGTTTTATGTTGTTCTTCCCCGAGCAAGGGATGTGGTACAACTATGAGAAACCCAGACCATTTAAGAACGGAGCCTTTCACTACGCGGCAAAAAACAACGTGCCTATCCTGCCTCTTTACATAACTTTTAGAGATTCGGGAAAATTTGATAAGGAAGGTCTTCCCATAAAATATTCAAATTTGAATATACTTGAACCTATTTATCCTAAAAGCAATCTCAGCGTGGCTGAAAACACCGAATATTTACGCAAAGCCAACTTCGAGTTAGTTAAGAAATTCTACGAAAGTTACTATCACAAAAAATATGATCTTAAAAATTACACTGGCGAATTTTAAAAATTAATTCAATAGACGATTTAGAATAAAATAACAATAATTACATTTGATTATATTTTATTTCAATTCTAAATCGTTTTTTTGTGAATTTTTTGCCACAATCCATTAAAAGTCCTGTGATAAAGCCCTAATTTCACAATAATTATTCGTATATTCTTGTATAAACTATGTACACATGCTAAAATCAAAAAAGTAAATCAATAGTAAATCGTATTTCTATTATCTCCGCTATTTGCCTTATTCTACACGTGAAAATATTTTATTTTTATCCTCTTTTTTGATATTCATTTCCATTCGTCTCTTTTTTAAAAAAATTTTGTCTTTCTAATTAAATCATTACCATCAATGTGCTTTCTATAAGTGGAATATGGTAAATAAAAAGGATCACTTATGCTAACAATTAAAAATTGGCTCACTCTGAATTTCACTACCGATTTGCAAGGTAGAATAATTCATCCTATCGCAATGCAAAATCAAAATCTATTTGAATCGCTCTTGGACGATGTTGATTTATCCAAATTAGTTCAACAGTCTGACATCACGAATAAATTGATTTTACTTCACATCAACAACACGTATATGCCATATATAATGTATTGGCACAAAGGAGTTGATTGCTACAATTTCTTTGCTTTGCAAAAACCTGCAACTTACGAAGAAATACTGCATCGTGAACAAGCCTTTTCAATTTCGAATAGTTTTTTAAAAATATCGATCACAATCGACGCTAAAGAAAATATAGTTCGTTTACACAACGCAACAACCAATCACGACACAAATTTTGATATATTAAATATAATTTCTATAAAAGATAATCCTCTTAATTTAGATTTTGCGGGAAGAACAACCATGGTTTCATTCTTCTCCAGCATATTGGAAAATCAAAACCCTTTACCAATAATGTTTAAATCTAATTTTTACAACAATAAATATCATTTGTTCTTGGTCTCAGCAAAAAAGAAAAATGATGATTCCAGTACATATATTTGCGAGACAACAATAGTAGATGAATATTTAGAGAAGTACCAACAGATATTCCCTAAATCGATATATTACGAAGTTCCAAAAGTAATATATAGACCAACTTTTATAGGATTCATTAACAATTATTTTTCTATCGATACAAGTCCCGGATTATTTTGCATATTAGATGTGGATAATTTTTCCTTGGTTAACAATAAATACACCTATCGAAAAGCAACAGAAATATTAAACATAATAACGAATAATTTAACTGAATACATTAGTACTATCGGCAGCATTACTCACCTGCTGGAAGATAAGCTTGTATTTTTTATTCCCGGAGTGAACAATGATTTTGAAATACACAAAGTTCTTACTAAGATTTTGGATATTGTCCGCACTATGGAGATTGGAGAAATTCCAGCTGGTGAATTTACCGCTACTATAGGCGTTGCTTTGTCCCACAGAGATGGAAATGATTTTGATACTCTTTTATCCGCCGCAAAAACAGCCCTTATAAAAGGAAAATACGCCGGCAAGAACAGATATAGCATATTCAATACAAATGTCGCTAAATACGATAGAAATATTAGTCCGGATTTCACAACTTTAAACTTCTATAAGGATTTTATGCACGAACTTGTAATGTCTTCGGATCTCAACGCAACTGTTAACAAGACCCTTGGTATGGCACTTAGATTCTTCAATTTGAATCGCATTTTAATGTATTGCCAAACACTCGAGGAAGAATATCACTTTTCAAAATTTAACGAGGCCAAGAAAGCTGTTGAACTTGAAAGACAAAGTTACAATAATATTTATAATTACGTTAAAAATTTGCAGCCAATGGAATACGTAGACACTAGTATTGGGTCATCGGAATTAATAGAATTTTTGAAGTCAAATATTCAATTTGAAAAAGGTTACATAGTTCATATTTTTGAAGAGGGAAAATATTTTAGCGTGTACCTTGTCGAAGGAGATGAGCTTTCGCTTAATGACGAAAAAATGTTTAAAAATTTATTATATTCATCCCTAAAATCAATAGATAACTTCGTGAGTCGATGCGACAAATTGAACAAAGAATTAGTAAATCTCAATAAGGATAACGTCACGGATTTATCCACATTTTCAGGATTTGCACTATCTACAAAAGCCGCAATTGCAAAGAACCCTGGTGAATTCACCTTGCTCACATTTGATATTAAAAACTTTAGTTTCATCAACGATTTCTACGGTTTTTCCATAGGCGATAAAATATTGAAATTCATCGGTATCAACGTTAAGAAAATGCTCAGCAAAAATGATTCAGTTTGTCACGCAGCTGCTGATCGCTTTTTAATGCTTGTTCATACGACGAGCAAAAAGCAGATAGAAAAATTAAAAAATATGATATTCACCGATATTAAATATTACAAAACTAAAGATGTATCAATTCATTTGCACTACAATATCGGAGTATATATATTAGGATTAGATGACGACCTCCCTCACAGCATAGACAAAGCAAACAAAGCGCGAATCGCCTCAAAGCGAGACGACTTTACTACACTTACGTATTTCACAACTGAATCGAATAAGAAAGATAAATTAAATAAACGAATCGAGTTAATTGCTGAAAAAGCATTGAACGAAAACGAGTTCTATCCAGTATTTCAACCTTGCTACGACGCGATCACAAAAAAGATAACATCAGCTGAAGCACTGGTGAGATGGAATCACAACGGTGAAAATTTTTACCCCAACGATTTTATTCCTTACTTTGAAAAATCCGGACTCATTATTAAAATGGACTTTATTATATACGAAGAAGTTCTGCGCCTACTTCAATCCTGGAAAGTGTGTGGCAAGACCCTCATTCCAATTTCGGTAAACGTCTCTCGAGCACATTTATTAAGTGGAGATTTTGTCGAACAACTAATAAAGCTCGTTGCAAAATACAACGTTAAACGCAAATATCTATGCCTAGAAATAACAGAAAGTATGTTTGCGGGCACAGGACAAAATGGCTACCACATTATTCAAGAACTACACGACAAAGGATTCAATATATATTTAGATGATTTTGGAACTGCTTATTCAAATCTAAACTCTCTCTCTGAAATAAATTTTGACGTGATTAAAATAGATAAGAGTCTAGTGGATAATATTCACAAATCCGCAAAGGCTCTGACAATTTTTAAATCGATAGTCTCTATGTCCAAAGCGTTGGGTTTAAAAATCTTAGTTGAAGGAGTAGAGTATCAAAAGCAACTCGATATTGCCATCGATGAAAAGTGCGATATTATTCAGGGTTACATTTTCTCCAAGCCGATTATGATGAAAGTCTTCAACAAAAAAATAGAGAAGAATTAAATATTCCCAATTAATCTATTCTAGAGAGAAATTTTACTATTGTTCAGCAGAGTAAAATTCCTCTCTATTTTATTTTGGAAAAATATATGCTATGTAAATCATTCGCATATTTTTTTTGTAATAATCATCATAATTTGCCAGTGAATAATCTAAAATATAACAGCATTAAAAAAATTAAAAAGTTTATCAACCATTTTGATAGTCAATCTATCAAATAGAAATTATTGAATAGTATTATGAAATCGGTTTTTTCCTAGACTACTATTTCTCTTTTGTTCTATAATATCAATGTAAGCCGTTTCTTTTTTAGTTGACTTGGTTAACTAATTGAAGTATTTTCTATATAGAAAGAGAATTTACATTATGACAAACAAATACGATTTTATTATTATAGGTTGCGGAATCACAGGTGCTTCCATAGCCTTTGAACTCTCTAAATATCAAACAAAGGTTTTGATTATTGAAAGTTCAAATGATGTCTCCATGGGGACAACAAAAGCCAACTCAGGTATCATTCACGGTGGATATGATCCTGAACCTGAAACAAAGATGGCTCGTTTGAATGTAGAAGGATCAGTTTTAACAAAAGAATTGGCTTCACTATTAAACTTCCACTACAATCAATTAGGTTCACTGGTAGTCGGTTCAACCGAAGCAGACCACAAGATTATCAACAAGTTATACGATAATGGAGTAGCGTCAAAAATACCTGGTCTAAAAATTCTAAAAACCAAAAAGGAAATTCACGATTTAGAACCAAATCTAAATCCTGATTTTGACTATGCTTTGCTCTCTGAAACAGCAGCGATTGTCGCTCCTTGGGAAGAGTGCATCGCTCTTGCTCAAACGGCTGTGGGAAACGGAGCGGAATTACAACTAGATTCTCCTGTAACCAATATAGAGAAGAAGGATAACCAATATGTTGTTACAGCATCCGGAAAACAATATACCGCTTCACATGTAATCAATTGTGCTGGCACTCATGCCGACCTTATTTACAAACTCGCTCTTGGAGAAGACGCGGATAAATCTTTTGAAATCATTCCCTGTAAAGGTGAATATTATTTGTTGGACAAAAATCAAGGTGGATTAGTAAATCACGTCATATTCCAAACTCCTTCTAAAGTTGGAAAAGGTGTTTTAGTTTCTCCCACGGTTCACAAAAACCTGATAGTTGGTCCCAACGCTGATTTTGAAGTTATGAGTAGAGATGATACAGGAACCGTCCAAAGCAATATTAGCTTCATCGCTAAATCCGCAGTTCGTTCAGTACCCTCTATTAACTTTAGAGAAAATATAAGAAACTTCTCAGGAGTGCGCGCCACGCTAAAAGATGGCAGTGATTTCTTGATCGAAGAATCTCAATACCTTGAGAATTTCTATAACTTCGCCGGAATTAAATCACCAGGCTTAAGTTGCGGACCCGCATTCGGTAAAGAACTAGTAAGAATGATGGGAGAGAAATTCAATTACGAAAAGAACAACAATTTTAAATATTATCCTCTTCCTAAGTACTTCAAAGAACTATCTGATGAAGATAAGAAAAAAGCTATTAAATTGGACAATAGATTCGGGCGTGTTATTTGTCGTTGTGAATCCATAACTGAAGGAGAGATGATTCGTGCTATGCACTCTATCATACCCGGACGTACAGTAGATGGAATCAAGAGAAGAACAAATGCAGGCATGGGACGTTGCCAAGGTGGTTTTTGTGGTCCTAAAGTCTACGAACTGCTCAGGAAAGAATTTGATTTGAACCCCAATGAAGTTTTGCTTGACCGCGACGGTTCAAATATTGTTGTCGCTAAGACAAAGGGAGAAAAGTAAAATGATAGAACACGAACTCGTTATCATCGGCGGCGGTCCTGCTGGTTTATCAGCAGCTTACGGCGCTTACCAAAAAGGTATAAAAGATATTTTGATAATCGAACGAGATGTTCGTTTAGGTGGTATTTTGAATCAGTGTATCCACAATGGTTTTGGTCTTCACAGATTCAAAGAAGAACTAACCGGACCTGAATACGCTCAACGTTATATTGATTTAATAAAAGAAACAAAAGTACAAGTCAAATCAGATACTATGGTATTAGATTTAACTAAAGATAGAATAATTCACTGCATATCCGCAAAAGATGGCTACCAAACCATCAGAGGAAAAGCTGTGATTTTAGCTATGGGTTGCCGCGAGCGCACTCGTGGAGCAATTTGTATTCCAGGGGATAGATGCGCGGGCATCTATACAGCTGGAGCGGCTCAAAAATATTGCAATATCGATGGGTTCCTAGTCGGTAAAAAAGTATTGATTTTAGGTTCCGGAGACATCGGGCTTATCATGGCAAGACGAATGGTCCTCGAAGGCTCTAAAGTCGTAGCAGACGTTGAACTTTGCCCCTATTCAAACGGGTTAAATCGTAATGTGGTTCAATGTTTAGAAGATTATAATATTCCGCTTTATTTGTCTCACACAGTGACAGAAGTTATCGCTGATGACACAAATGGTCGTTTGAAGGAAGTGACTATCTCTAAGGTAGATGAAAACAAGAGACCAATTCCCGGAACAAAACAGCACATCGCATGCGATACTTTGTTATTATCCGTTGGTTTGATTCCTGAAAATGAATTGAGTCAAAATGCTGAAATCGAGATAGATCCACGCACAAAAGGACCCATTGTATACGACAACTTGGAAACGTCAGCCCCTGGTATTTTCGCCTGTGGTAATGTACTTCACGTTCACGATTTAGTGGATTTTGTTTCGCTTGAAGCAGAGCGGGCAGGAGTTAACGCGGCTGAATTCTTACAAAAGGGAGAAGTAACCGGTCCGCTAGTTAAAGTTGAAAACCAAGAACTAGTTGGTTACACAGTCCCTCAATACATACGCAAGGTTGATTTGGATGACGGATATGTCCAAATTTTCTTCAGAGTTAGAGCACCCATGAAAAACAAACGCATTGTTCTCACCGCAAACGGTGAAGAATTAGCTTCCTTCCCCAGGTTAAATTTAGCTCCTGCTGAAATGGAAAACGTAAAGATTAAAAAATCTAAATTGAAAGATGTCGACATGATTGGTGTCAGCATCCAGGAGATGAAAAAATGAGAGAATTAATTTGCATTAACTGCCCTAGAGGCTGTCACTTAAAAGTTGATGAAAAAACTTTAACGGTTACTGGAAATTCTTGCCCTAGAGGTAAAACTTACGGAATATCCGAAGCAACAAATCCCGTTCGTGTTGTAACTTCTACAGTTAAAATTACGGGTGGCGATTCCCCTCGAGTATCCGTTAAAACAGATAAACCTATTTCCAAAGGAAAGATATTTGATGTCATGCATTTGTTGGATAACGTCGAATTGAAATCCCCGGTCAATATTGGTGATGTAGTACTCCCTAATATTTTAGGGACTGACGTCAACATTGTCGTTACGAAAAAAATGTGAGGATAAATTATGACAGAAGCTGAAAAAGTAAAAAGAAGATACATAGTTTCCCTCGACCAAGGCACGACTTCGTCTCGCGTTGTTATTTTTGATAACTACGGTCAAATTGTTACTATCGTTCAGAAGGAATTCAAACAAATATATCCGAAACCAGGTTGGGTTGAACACAACCCTATGGAGATTTATGCTTCTCAATCATCAGTCATGATTGAAGCCATAGCGCAATGTGGTATTCGCCCTTATCACATTCATGCTGTTGGAATAACAAATCAACGTGAAACAACGATTGTTTGGGATAAAAAAACCGGCAAACCTATTTATAATGCAATTGTATGGCAGTGTCGCCGTACAGCACCTATCATTGAGAAAACTCTAGATGATGGTTTGGGAGAATATATCACAAAAACAACTGGACTGGTTCCGGATGCATATTTTTCCGCAACTAAGATCAAATGGATTTTAGACAATGTAAAGGGAGCTAGAGAAAAAGCAGAAAGAGGAGATTTGCTATTTGGTACAGTTGACACATGGTTGATGTGGAAACTTACTAATGGCGAAGTATTCGCCACCGATTATACAAACGCCTCTCGCACGATGCTGTTTGATATCAACAAACTCCAGTGGGATAAAAAGTTGTGTGACTACTATGGTATTCCTATGTCAATGCTCGCTGAAGTGAAACCCAGTTCTGGTATATTCGGCCACATGAGAATATTTGATACCGAGGTTCCGATTGCTGGCGTTGCTGGCGATCAACAGGCAGCCTTATTTGGTCAAACTTGCTTTGAACCGGGAGAAATGAAAAATACTTACGGCACAGGTTGTTTCCTACTCATGAATATTGGACACAAGGTTTGCCATTCTAAAAATGGCTTGCTCACCACAATTGCAGCAAGCAGTCACAATGGAAAACCCGACTACGCCCTCGAAGGCTCTGTCTTTGTAGGTGGCGCAGTTATTCAGTGGCTTAGAGATGAGATGCACTTTATCCTAGACGCGGTGGATTCCGAATATTTCGCAATGAAATCGGGAGATAACAACGGAGTATACATCGTTCCAGCCTTTACAGGTTTGGGCGCACCATATTGGGATATGTACTCGCGCGGAACAATCTTTGGTCTAACTAGAGGCACCACGAGAGAAAATATCATCAGAGCTTGCTTGGAAGGTATAGCCTACCAGGTTTACGACTTGATCTCTGCTATGTCTAAAGATATCAACATTCCGATTACGTCGATAAAAGTTGACGGCGGTGCATCTAGAAACAGTTTCCTGATGCAGTTCCAATCAGATATAACCAACACGGAAGTTATCAGATGCCAAACTTTGGAAACTACCGCCCTCGGCGTAGCTTTTCTAGCGGGACTTGCCGTTGGTACTTGGAAAGATAAGAACGAACTAAAAGAAATATATTCTATAGATTCAACATTTGATCCTAAGATGGAAGAAAACACTCGCAAAAAATACCTGTACAAATGGCACAAGGCCGTGAAAATGAGTCAAGGTTGGGACGATGATTCGGACTTTGACAAACAAAAAGATTAAATTTATACGTTAAAAAAGGAGCATATCAATAATGTTATGCTCCTTTTTATTTGATCAAATTTAGGCGATAACCATAACGTCGTAACCGTTTTTCTCATTTATTTTTTTCACGTATTCAATCGCTTCTTCCTTTGTCTTAAACAATTTTAAAGCTCTTGAATTAGCGTTGAGTTTCACGTACCACTTATTTGTGTCCGCCCTAATACCGATGCGATAGACATTTTTTTCTTCAGCGTTAACTGAACCTGTTTCCGCGTGAATTTTTATGCGGGGTTGAGCCAACGGAATATATCGTCCAGACTGTATCTTATCGTACTCTTTCTTTGAAACACTCGCATAGTGTTCCCCTTCAATCTTGCGCAAGTGCAAAGCATCCAACTCGTAATTGTTGTATTTATATTTGACATTGTCGTAGATTGTTTGACCATACTCAGTGATTGGAACGACATTGTGAAAATCTTCAAATCCCATTTCCATTGTCCGAGAATTTCTAACTAACACGTAGTAGCACTCGTCAGCTTGTTTAAGAACTTCAAGTTCGTTGGTGTAAAACAAAGTAGACAGGTGATATTTATCCTTAACTTTTTGTATGATTCTTAGAATCTCCAATTGATCCCCAAACGAAGCGTTCATGTGAGATTCATCAATAATGTTGACCTTGTATTCCTGTAAAATTACGTATGCTAAATTCACTTTTTGCTTTTCGAGAGCATTCAGTTCACTAGGAAGTTTCTTGAGCAATAGTTCAGGTTGATCAATTCCTAAGTCGCTAAATAACTCAACCACGCATTTTCTTGCGAGCTTTGTACTAACCTTCAACTTTTCGCGGGTCGCAACGATGATGTCTGAAATTTGTTTCCTAATCAACTTTGTCTGTTCGTAATTAGAATCAGCTAGTTTCTTTTTCAGTTTTTGAATCTCTAAATGCGCTGCGCGTCGAATGGATTTTTTATACTTCGCATTATCAATTTTAGCCCGTTTGTGGCTTTTTTTGATTTCACTATATAAATAAACCTGACGCTTATTCCAATCGTTTCTCAGTGATTCTATTGTCCTGTCGCGTTCTATTCGTATGTTTTCGAGCGCTATTTCTCTTTTCACATTTACTTCTTTAGTTCGTTCTTTCACTTGAACCTTTGCAATATCAGTTATGCCGTCAGATTCTAATCTTCTTGCGTTCTCACTTAATACCTTTTCGCAAACGTCGTTAGTCTCATTCTTTTTCTTCTCATAAACAGCTCGAGCGTATTCAATTTTTTTCTCGAGTTCCAATTTTCTGTAATCGTACGTATCTTGATCTTTCTTAACGAATTGATTGTAACGAACTTTCAAGGCTGATTTCTTTTCCTTGTAAAGACTTATGAAAAACTTTCCCAAGGAAGTGTTTGCGGAAATGTAATCCAAACTTAAACTGTCGACCAAATAGATGCTGCTTCTTAGCACTCTATACTTTTGGCTCGAAGTTATCTCGTCGTTTAATTCAAAATATTCCAGCGATCCGCCTTCAAGAAAACTATCTGGAGTTTGTCTATTTACTATAGCTTCGTACACTTTGCTAAATGAAAAATTTTCGTTTGAATACACTATGCTCGTCGTATCTTCATACACGTTAAAACTCAAATCGCTTACGGCGACATTCTCAACTCCATCGTCCAGAATAGATACTGATAGATTGCTTACTGATAAAAGTGATTTTTTTCCGCTCATACGAATACCTTCATTCTTAGTTGACTCGAAGAATCAATCGAGATCAAAACTATATATAAATTATATCACGTAAAAAATATTTAGTCTTTGAACTGATCAAATAAAAAAAGTTGCTGAATAAAATTCAGCAACTTATTATTCGATTTTTACAACCTAATTGTTAGCAACGTAATCGATGAGCTTATCTGCATCATCGTCGTTGGGAACATCTTCTTCTTCTAAATCTTCAGGCGCACCATTGGATTTAAAATTCCCTTTGTTGTCGTTATCTTCATCTTCGGGATTGTAATTATCACCGTAGAAACCTGTACCAGCTGGTATAAGTTTACCAATCATAACATTTTCCTTTAAGCCGTGAAGATAATCCACACGACCCTTGACAGCAGCATCGGTTAAGACACGCGTTGTTTCTTGGAATGAAGCGGAGGATAAGAACGCTTTTGTATTCAAAGCGGCCTTTGTAATACCTAGGACCATAGGATTACCTACAGCAGGTCTTCCACCAGCTAACAATGCAGCATTATTGGCTTCGGTAAAGTCGATAATATCGACTTTAGAACCAGTTAACAATTCTGTATCACCGGATTCGATAATCAACATCTTAGAAAGCATTTGTCTACCGATAACTTCGATGTGCTTATCTGAGATATAAATACCTTGTGATAAGTAAACACGATCGACTTCTTCAAGTAGGTATGTTTGAACTGTAGCTACGTTAGAAGCTTGTAACAACTTCTTAGGATCAATAGCACCAGCGGTTAACTTTTGACCGGATTTTACATGAGTGTTAACTTCAACGATAACGTTGGAGTGAGCATTTGTTGT
>Ga0172378_10002662_pt1 | contig 16789 bp, 12 predicted proteins | sample GrowelOW332metaG_FD_119755 | JGI IMG/M metagenome (GOLD analysis project Ga0172378, IMG submission 119755) | Groundwater microbial communities from an aquifer near a municipal landfill in Southern Ontario, Canada - Pumphouse #3_1 metaG | ecosystem: Environmental > Aquatic > Deep subsurface >... | reverse complement strand
ATGGGCCCAATCATTCGATAGGTGTTCCACTGTCTTCATACCTCATCCATCGCGCGGAGAAACACAATGAAACCAGAAGAGTACAACCCCAAAGCAAGAGAGGCCTTCGGCAAGTCATTAATTGACGTTGGGGTCGGAATATTCAAGGGAATCATGCTTCTGTTCACTATCGCGCCGATGACGTTCCTGCTGAAAGGCGCGTTTGATGGAACTGGAAAAAATGCTTCATTTGCGGATATCTGGAACTTCATGCGTAGCCCTTCGTACTTCGTCTTTTTGGTGCTCCTGGTAGTTGCATTCGTTTTTGGGCACTATTTCCGTAAGGAAGGCCTACGTCACATACATGAAATCGAGAATCGCACCAACAACTGACACCAGCTTCACCGAAACCACTCGCCCCAACCCCCAACCCCGAAATGGCCGATCCAAAGCGAGAAGAGTGTAGAAACGTGGAAAATTTCATAATTTTGATAGGCGGCCCAGGAACATTTAAGTCTTGCGACCCGGGCCACGACAAGATCTGGCTCAACTATTTCTATCCCATCCAGATTGCCGCCGAGAAAGACCTCTACCACAAAAGGGCTGAGAATGTGCATTGGGTGGTGTACGAGCCGGCTTATAGTGTGCGCTGGTTGGATGACTCCGAGATTACTTTTTGGGAGGGTGCGCAAGAGGCGCTCTCCGGTAAAGCTTTGCACAAGGTCAGGAAGAAAGCAGCCGATAACGTGATCAGTAAAGGAGCCTCCAGCTACGTTGAGCGTATTAAGAACCTCGCCAGAGGATACGGAATTACCTATAAGGGCATCAATAAACCGCAGGAATTTTGGGACTATTTGGCCTCCTTTCCCTCGAAGTCAATCAGTAGGGTGTGGTATTCGGGCCACGCAACGCCTGGAGGACTGATCTTGCAATTGACTCACAATTCCGAATGTGAAGCGAGTTGGACGGATCAGTCGACGGTACTGACGCTGGACATTCCGAAACAAACGGCGATCAAGGATAGGTTCATCGCCGATCCAAACAGACCGTCCAAATTCTATGGCTGTGCAACGGCTGATTTCGCAAGTTCATGGCATGTTACCTTCGCAGTACCTAGCGAAGGGGCGAAATCAAGCATCACTTTTGCGGGGATTTTCGGTGCGCCGGATGCTGTAATCACCCGCCTGGAGACCACGCCGACACCCAGAGGTGCTCCCGATTGGACCAAATACCCTTGAGGTTGCCGCCAGTGAACCCTGTCAAGAAATCAAGCCTAGCCACACTTCTGGCAATAGTAGGATTGCTCGCGGTTTTCGCCTGTGAAACCGATTCGCTGGACGATGCTTATAGACGCATTTATTTGGCGAAATACGCGGTGGATTTCCCGACTAGCGAAGAGGAACTCCATCGTTGCGAAAGCAATCGGGTAAAGACTTGCCTTGACCTTGTTGCAAAGGCGACGGATGGCAAGCGGCGGTTGCTGGCAGTGGAGCCGAACAAGGCCTTGGATCGAACACTAAAAACCATCGTCTCTAGCTGCCCTTTAGAAGATAGTGATCAACAAGAACTTTGCCTTGGTGCGATCGTCGCCCTGTATTTTTTTACGGAACCTGAGCTGGATGCGCGAATATTGCGGGAATTGATGAAGGCCGAACGAACGGTTTTGCATAAGGTATTTAGTCCTTCGATGTTCGGCTGGTATTACAACCGCCCCCAACCGAAAGGGTGGATCGATGCCGTGAGCAAGCTCCCTCCCGACGACTTTCCTCACGACGGCAAGGCTAGTGTAATAAATGCCTTCGGCGCTTCCAAGCCTGCAGGCCTCGGCGACGGTGCCCGTTTACTGAAGTGAATAACGTATCCTTCCCATGCCCCAACGTGGGAAGGATCGTCAACCTAACTCCAATACCTCAGTGGCGTAGGGCAATTTCGCGATAGCAAACCGCCGTTACCTTTAAGGTTATGGCGGTTTGCTATCGCGAATCCACCATACCAACGATCCGCCGTACCGAGTTGCTGTCGGCGAAATAATTTTCGCCGGCAATTGCGAATTGCTGTACGGGCACATTGACTTAAACCCTTTAGGGTATTCGCCCACCCTGAATCAAGCCAACCAGCAAAAAAATCTCAGCAGGGAATGGATACCCTGCCTAAGCTGCATCGTCTTTATCTCCAAGCAACCTGATTTGCGTCAGCAAATAGAAGGAAGCCAACTTTTCCACGGACTCGATAATTGGAGAACAGATGATAAGCAGACCCACAGTAGCCCGAGCGGACGCTGATTGCCACGAACCAGAACAAGCCTCGGCAATATTAATCAGCAAGCATAGGCCGATTAGCTTTGCCATTTCCGGCATCTGCGCCGGCATTCTGCTGCTGGCTGCCAATCCGCAACCCACGCTTGCCGGGCAGGAAAACGCGGCAAGCGAACAATCGCTCCACTTTTCGATTCCCGCCGGCTCGTTATCCGATGCGTTGCTGCAATTCTCAGAAACCAGTGGCCAGAAGGTGCTGTTCAATGCCGACTTGGTGCGTGGTCTGGATAGCCAGGGGTTGCGCGGCCAGCTTACCGCGCAAGAGGCCTTGCGAAAATTGCTGAGCGGCACCGGCCTCGTGCCGAGAAAGACGGGGTCCGGCAGTGTGACGCTGGAAAAAGCCAATACCGTGGAGCCTCAATCGGCGACGACATTAGCTCCAGTTAATGTAACCGGCAAAGCAGTCTATGATTCCACCGATCCCTATAACACCGACTACAACCGTCCCAACGCCACGACCGCCACCAAGACCGACACGCCGATCATGGAAACACCTTTTTCCGTGCAGGTCATACCTAAGCAGGTAATGCAAGACCAGCAGGCTGTGCGATTGGAGAGGGCTATCGAAAATGTCAGCGGTACGTATTCCAGCCGGGCATCGGGTGGCTTTGGCGGACAAAGCGCCACGTTTGTACGCGGCTTTGAAACTTTTGAGTTTTACCGTGACGGCGGCAAGTTCAATGGTGGTTTTGTGGTCAATGGCCCGCGCGAAATGGCCAACGTCGAGCGAGTTGAAGTGCTCAAAGGGCCGGCCTCCATACTTTTTGGACGCATGGAGCCTGGCGGTATGGTCAACATTGTCACCAAGCGGCCATTAGATACGCCTTATTATTCCTTGCAACAGCAATTTGGCTCGTTTGATTTTTACCGCACCACGGTGGATGCCACGGGCCCAGTGACAGACGATAAGTCCTTGCTGTACCGTGTCAATCTGGCTTATGAAAATAGCGGTTCGTTCCGGGAATTCCTTGAGCACGACCGGGTATTTTTTGCCCCGACCTTCCATTGGACGATCAGCGACCAGACTCAGGCAAACTTCCACATGGAATACCAACACAGCAAGGATCCCCATGACATGGGGCTGTTTGCTATAGGCAACCGTCCGGTCAATTTGCCGCGTGAGCGCAATCTGGGAGAAAAGGGACAATGGGATGAAAGTGAAACCTTCAATGTGGGCTTTGATTGGTCGCATGCGTTTAACGACAACTGGACGCTACGCCACCGTTTCGATGCTATTTTCCTGCCCAAGGCCAATACGCTGCCTACTGTTAACGTCAATGGTCCCGTAAATCCAAGTAACTGCACCCCCGCAGGCTGTCGAGTGAGCCGAGGGATTTTCCGTGATGAGCGCGACGACCATAACTATTACACCACCCTAGATATGCTCGGAAAATTTAATACTTGGGGGATTAAACACGAAGTGCTGATTGGCGGAGACTATCAGCGCCTTGACCACAGCACTGACTTTTTCTTTACACCGTATTTACAAATTGACGCCTACAATCCGCAGCACACGGGCTTAGACCTGAACGCCGGCCGATTCGGCGGTAGCATTAACAACCCGTTCAATTTTGGACACAATGCTTTTACGGAAGAATGGGGAGGATTCTACACACAGGATCAGATAGAGCTTCCGTACCATGTCCATCTGTTGGCGGGTTTCAGATACGACACGGCAAGGTTTACAGAGTCACAAACCTTCAGTTCATCTGGAGACCAGACCAATACCTATAGCAACACCGAACAGGAAGCGGTCAATCCCCGCTTTGGTATTTTGTATCAACCCATACCCGAAGTCAGTGTCTATGGAAATTATGTAGAGAACTTTGGTTCGACGAACGGTATCAATGCCAATGGCATCGCCTTGCCGGCCACCACCGCGCAACAATTTGAGGCGGGCATCAAGACCGAACTGTTCGACAAACGCCTCTCCACCACCCTCGCCTGGTTCGATATTACTAAACAAAACATCGCTGTCACCGATCCTGACCCTGATAATGCACTGCGTGGTTTTCAAACCGCTGTCGGCGAAGTTCGCAATCAGGGGATAGAACTGGATGTAGCGGGCGAGGTGCTACCTGGCTGGAATGTCATCGGCAGTTATTCTTATATTGATTCCCAAATCACCAAGGACACTGGGCAGGATGTTAATGGCAACATCACCCTTGGAAACCAAGGACACCGTCTGTTTAATGTGCCGCGCAACATAGCCAGTCTTTGGAATACCTATGAGTTTTTAGGCGGCGATTTGCGTGGACTTAAATTCGGCGGTGGTGTGCTGGTTCGCGACCAACGGGAGGGAGATAACTCGAATACTTTCCAACTGCCGAGCTATGCGACCATCAATCTGTTAGCCAGTTACACCCTAAACATTGGCAAAACCAAATTCACCGCCCAGCTTAACATCGACAATCTGCTGAATAAAAACTACTACGATAGTGCTTCAAACAGCACAGGCAATGGCATTTATCCAGGCGCGCCGCGAACTGTGTTGGGCTCGATTCGGCTTGAGTTTTAAGCTAGGTTTACTCAAAAAATCCATGAGTCGGTCGAGGCTCGTAATCCATTTACCTAATCCTCGCTGTTTCCGGGTATGTTAGAAATGGAATGCCAGTCCCAGATCAGCACTCGGTAACACACCTGCACGGAACCAATTTTATGGTTCCCATGCTCTGCGTGGGAACCCAGTTAGGAGGCGCTCCAGCGTCTCGAACCGCAGGGCGGTTCAGGCTGCATTCCCACCCCGAGCGTGGGAACGATGTATGCGGCATTTCACACAGTTTATTAAATTCTTCTTGCGGTTAGCCTCTACTTTTCAAGGACCGAAGCGTTACACAGCGAGAAAAGCCCGGTTATGGCACAAATCCTGCTGTACTGATTGCCACAATTAACGCCGATCCTAGCCTGACTTACCCGCGCATGGCTTTTTCAGAACACGACATTTACCAGATTTTTCTAACCAGCCGCCCGCAAATCCAGCGATTTCTGCATCAGCGCATCCGTTGCCAGGATACGGCTGCCGATCTGGTTCAGGACATTTATCTGCGGTTGATGTTGCTGAAGCCGCCACCTAGCAGCGAGAACGAGGTTGTGGCCTGGCTGTTTACCGTGGCCTCCAATCTGTCCATCGACCATATCCGCACCCAAAAGCGACGTAGCGAACTGCTCGATCAATATCTGGGCGACGAAACCGAAATCGATCATTCACAGGCGCCCGAACGGGCTGCTCAGGCGCAAGACCAACTGCAACAAGTGCAATCGGCGCTGGCGGAATTGCCCGACCAGTGCGCCGAAATCCTTTACTTGAGCCGAGTCGAAGGCTTGAGCCACGCCGAGATTGCCCGGCAGCTTAAAATTTCCACCAGTTGGGTGGAAAAGCAGCTGGCCAGGGCCTTGAATCATTGCCGTTTATCCGTCGATCGATAGTGTGGCTTCAAGCCCTCCTGTTCGTTATAGTAATTATCCGAGCCCACTCATCAAGCCGCCGATGACCGAATCCACACAGCAAATCCGCGAACAGATCCGGCAGGAAGCCGTTGCCTGGCATGTACGCCTGACGTCCGGCGCATTGACGACTGATGAAGCCGCCGAATTCAAGCGTTGGCGGCAACAAAACCCGGATCACGACCAAGCCTATCGCGACATCGCCAACCTGTGGCAACAACTGCCCGGCCCCTTGCATGCAGACCGACAACGCCGCCGGGAACTCGCCGCGCAACGTCGCCGTACAACATTCGCGCGGCGCGGCCTAGGGCTTGCCGCCGCCGCTTCGTTGCTGGTGGTGGTAATAGCAGGGTTTTATCCGGATTATGTTCAAAATCCCTTGGCCGATTACCGCACCCATATCGGCGAACAGACCTCGATCACACTGGCCGACGGCAGCGTCGTGCATCTTAATACCAACACAGCCATCGATGTATCGATTAGCGGTAACGAGCGTCGCATCAAATTGTTGCGCGGCGAAGCCGAATTCGAGGTCGCCCACGACAGCAGCCGGCCATTCCGGGTAAACGCTGGCTCGACCACCACCGAAGCCCTGGGCACACGCTTCATCGTCCGTTACGACGGCAAGGCCGGCGCCGTGACTCTTTTACAAGGCAAGGTCCGCACCAACCGGCCTTCGTCCGAAGGCGCGCAAACCGACAGCGCCACCTTACAGCCCGGACAACAGCTGGCTTTTAATGCCGAATCGCTCGGTAATCTACAATCAGTGGAATTAAGTAACGCCGATGCCTGGCGCCGTGGCCGGCTGTTGATGAACTTCGTGCCGTTGAAACAGGTCATCGCCGAAATCAACCGCTACCGCCGTGGTCAGATCAAGCTGCTGGACGACAAACTGGCGGAACGGGAAGTCAACATCGCCGTCGACATCAAACAAATCGATGCCTGGCTGGAGGCGTTGCAACAGACGTTGCCTATCAAGATCATCCATGCGGGTCCACTTGTGTTTTTGCAGTCCTGATTGTTACCCAATAATGCTGAGCCCCCTATAGAGGCGAATCGCCCTACATGCGACAATTTGCCGCGTCATCATTTGTACGGCTTCGACTGCCGCCAGACGTTCTCAGCTTGAACACATCATCACTGAGGACAGAAAAATATGAGAAAAACAGGAATTCCAGTCATCGGAACAGACAAAACCCGGCGTAGCCGTTCGCTTGGCATTACCACGCTGCCGCTTTATTTGGGGTTAATGACATTGACCGCGCCATTACCCCTCCAGGCCGAAAGCACCAGCGCCGCCAACAGCGAAAGCCGCAGCTTCAACATCGCTCCACAACCTTTATATTCCGCGCTCAGCGCGCTGGCCGAACAGTCCGGCGTGCAATTCGTTTACAACTCGGAACTAGTCAAGGGGCTTAATTCGCCGGGTGTCAGCGGCCAATATTCGCTGGAAGCAGCGCTGAAACGTCTACTGGCGGGTTCCGGAATCTCATATCAATTCAATAGCGGCAACACTGTAACGCTACAGAAAATGACAGCGGTAGAGCCGCAGTCGGCGGCGACCATGCCGGCGGTGACGGTGACCGGCCATGCCGCTGACGATCCCGCTAATCCGTATAACGCCGATTACCGCCTACCCAATACCAGCGCCGCCACAAAAACCGACACGCCGATTATGGAGACGCCAATGTCGATTCAGGTCATCCCCAAGCAAATATTAAAAGACCAGCAGGCGATTCGTCTCAAGGATGCGCTGAAAAACGTCAGCGGCATAAACTGGTCGACCGACCCGATGTACGAAGGCTTTCAGTTACGCGGCTTTCTGACCGATGGCGCGACCACGGTTTATCGTAACGGATTACGCATCCGGCGTGCCGTGCAGGAGGTTGCCGATCTGGAACGCTTGGAAGTTCTTAAAGGTCCGGCCGCGGCTGCGTATGGTCGGATCGAACCCGGCGGCTTGATCAACATTGTTACCAAAAAACCGCTGGATACTCCTTATTACGCATTGGAACAGCAGTTTGGTTCGTACGATATGTTTCGTACCACGGCGGACGCGACCGGGCCGATCAACCAGGACCATTCCTTGTTATACAGAGTCAATTTGGCCTACCAAAACAACGACTTTTTTATCGACAAAACGGATCAGGAACGGGTGTTTTTCGCGCCATCCATTGCATGGAAACCCAGCGACCGCACCGAAATCAATTTGAACCTGGAATATCTCTACGACGAGCGCACCAGTTACACCGGCTTGCCCGTGCTGGGCAATCGTCCAGCCAATGTACCTATAAGCCGCTACTATGGGTTTGGGTCGGATAATGAAAAATCGGTATTTGACAAGTTTTTGATTGGTTTCGACTGGTCGCATCAATTCAACGACGATTGGAAAATCCAGCATCGCTTTCACTACTACAAACTGGATTACCAAATCAATAATTCATCCTTTTTTCCCGGTCGGGTTAATCCCGCCAATAATCGCACAGCGATAAGGAATGTGACCGATAGGCCGATCGACATTACCGATACCGTCGCGACAAATGTCGACCTCACCGGCAAATTCAAGCTGTTAGGGACCGAGCATCGAGTGTTGGCGGGATTCGATTACTTTTGGGAAGACTTCGAAGGACAGGGCTTTTTCGGTGCTCCTGCCCCCGCCAGCCATAGGCCTGTGGTCGATATTTTTAATCCGGTCTACGGACAGGTTCCGTCCGCCGCAAGCCAGGGTTTCAATGATTTCAGCACCTTAGAGCAATATTGGTACGGCGCCTACTTTCAGGATCAGATTACTCTGTTCGATAAGTTACATATCATGGGCGGTGGACGTTACGATTGGGCAACGCGCAGCAGCGGTGCGGCCTCGACTTCCATCGAAACCGCCAGAAACAATGAGACCGAAGTCAAAAACGAGGCGTTCAGTCCGCGCGTGGGCGTGGTCTATCAACCCTGGCCCTGGCTTTCGCTGTACGGAAATTACGTCGAATCTCTAGGCGGGGCGAATAGCGCGTTGGCATCAAACGGCAAACCGCTGGATGCCGAAACCGCGCAGCAGCACGAGGTTGGATTCAAAACCGAATGGTTCGATAAGCGGTTGATGACCACCGTTGCCTTTTACGAGTTGACCAAACAAAACATCGCGACGCAGGACCCGGTAAACCCCCGGTTTTCCGTGTCAACCGGCGAAGCCCGCAGTCGCGGCATAGAAGTGGATGTATCGGGTCAGATTACCGACGGCCTGAATTTGATTGCGACCTACGCCTATACCGATGCGGTTATCACTCAAGATAACAGAGGCAATCAAGGTCACAAACTTTGGAACGTTCCGGCAAATTCAGGAAGCTTCTGGGCCAAATACGCATTTCAAGATCCCGCTTTACGTGGCCTGAATGTTGGCGCCGGCGCGTATATGGTTGGCGAGCGCCAAGGCAACAATTTGAATAATTGGCAAATGCCGGGCTATGTCAGAGTCGATGCCCTGATCGGTTATGCCTGGAACGTGGGGCAGTCAAAAGTAACGGCGCAACTTAATGTCAATAACCTGCTGGACAAGACCATTTATGAAACATCTGCATTCAACGGTTATTTGACTCAGCCGGGTGCACCGCGCAATTTCATGGGCTCGATCCGTTTGGAATTCTAGCGTCCGGATGGTTCAGACATTGTAGCTCCGAATAGCGAAGCGTATTCGGAGGGATAAAGACTTCGAATTCATCCGATCGAGTTTCACGGATCGGCCTTGGGTTGCAAATCCAAAGCCGTGAAGTCTAGCCCACGTGGATTGAGGTTCCTATCGTCACCCTTACGCGCAGCGACTCTTGTGCCTTTGGGTATACCTTAAACGGCATTGATTACAAATCCCGTCCGGCCAACCAAGCCGGTGTGGGATTTTTCGGTGCCGGAACGTCTTATTCAACAAAGAGGCTTTCCGGGCAAAGTTGCGGCCGGCTTAGCCAACTCTATTTTCCTAACTTTCAAGGTTCCTTTCGGGCTACAAGCATGAGCACAAATCTCTATCAACCTGCTTCCACGGTTCGAAAAGAACCGCAAAATCCTAGCCTTCCCCGTTTAAAACTCCGCCGCCAGCGCTGGCTGACCGTGCATCTCTGGCTAGGACTGACGCTGGGCCTGCTACTGGCTATCTACGGCATCACCGGTAGCATTCTGGTATTTCATCCGGAAATCGACGAATGGCTGCATCCTGATATGCTGACCGTAAAGCCAACGGCGCATGCAGAATATCGGCCACTGGCGGAGATTTTCTCGGCTGGCAAGGAAGCGATGCCGCCACAAGCCAAGCATAATTTCGCCACCTACCCGCGCAACGCTGAGGCCGCCTTCAAGCTGAACTTTACCATTCCGAGTGTGGATGGCGTCGAACGCTGGCTGGTGGCGGTCGATCCTTACACGACGCAAGTCACCGGCAAACAGCTCCAGGGCCGTTCCAGCGACTGGCTGCCCAGCACCTTTATCGGTTTGATGTTCGAATTGCATTACGCCTTGCTGCTGCCCAATGACATCAGCACGGTGGTGGTCGGCGTGTCCGGGGCGTTATTGATTATTTCCACTTTGACCGGCCTGATCGTCTGGTGGCCGCTGACCGGAAAATGGCGCCAGGCGCTGGTTTTCAAGGCCGGCGCCGGCAAGGTGCGTTTCAATTACGACCTGCACAAGGTCAGCGGCTTTTACACCGCTCTAGTAATGATACCGGTGCTGTTCTCCGGCGTTTATATGGTATTGCCGCACAATGTGGTGCCAGTACTCGAACTATTCTCGCCAGTAACTTACCGTTACTGGTTTCATTCCACGCCGCCCGCGGAGAATGCGCCGGCGATTGGCATGGATCAAGCAGTGGCTATCGCACGGCAACAGTATCCGGATGGCCGGCCGCACTGGATTTATGGAGCGGCGGAGCCGACTAAAACCTATATGGTATGCCAAGATGGCGTCGATGCGCCCGGTAGCATCTTGCAACGCCGCTGTACCGTCATCGACCGCTATACAGGCAAGATTCTGGATCTGGACGATCCCAGTCTGCCGACAGCCACGGCTGGCGAGGTATTCACTCACTGGCAATGGCCTCTGCATTCCGGCCAGGCCTTCGGCATGACCGGGCGGATTCTGGTATTTATTGCCGGCCTGGCTTGCCCGGCGCTGTTCGTCACCGGAGTGATCCGCTGGTTGCAAAAGCGTAAGGCGCAACGAGCGATGCGGCGTTAGCGGTTTTGCATTCCCAAGCCCCGGTTTGCAGTAATGCGTAAGCCAAGATTCAGTCGATACGATTTATCCGCATCGAACCAATCATTCAACTCGGTATCCAGTTGCCGCTTGCCGAACGTATCACGCCGAAAAATTCCAAAATCCTCGGAAAAGACCTAAGATCGAGACGATTAAGACAACTTCTTCCACATTCACCATGAAAAACCATCATCTATTACTGCTGAGTCTAGTGCTTGGCGCCGTAGCCGGGCTAATTTGTCATGGCTTCGCCGACTCGGAAGCCTTGCAACTATTTAACCTTTATTTGATGGGGCCCATCGGCCAAATCTTCTTGCGGCTGATTTTCATGATCGTGGTGCCGATGGTGATGAGCGGCCTGATACTGGGGGTTTATCAGCTCAGCAATCATCACGGCTTGGCACGGGTTGCAAAGCGCACCTTGCTTTTTACCGTGCTGGCCAGTTCGGCGTCGGTGGTGATCGGCATCTCGCTGGTCAATATTGCTCAGCCGGGGAATGGTCTGGATATTTCGCAGATGCTGGGCGACAGCTCGGGCGTGCATAAAATCCAGCAAAACGTCGCTCAGGCCAAACCGGTGGTGCAATCCTTGCTGGAGATTATCCCCAAGAATCCGTTTGCCAGCGCGACTCAGGCGCTGGAAGGCGAGATGCTGTCCTTGATGTTTTTCTCCTTGGCTTTCGGCGCGGCGCTGGCCGTCACCACGGGAGGCAAACCGTCGCGTTGGGTAGAGTTATTGGAAGAAACCTATGCCGCCTGCCTGCTGGTGGTCGATACTGCGATGAAGTTCGCGCCGGCGGCGGTGTTTGCGCTGGTGTTTCAATCGACCTTCAAATTTGGTCATCACATATTATTTTCCTTGGGTTTTTATGTGCTGATCGTGGTCACCGGCCTGCTGATACAACAGGGCGTGGTTTACACCCTGCTGTTACGACTGTTCACCCGCATCGCGCCCTGGGCTTTTTTTCGGCAATGCCGCGAGGTTTATCTGTACGCTTTCGCCACCGCCTCGTCCAATGCCACTTTGCCACGCTCGCTGGAACTGGCCGAACAGGAATTAAAACTTAGGCCGGAAGTCGCGCGCTTCGTGCTGACGATAGGCTCCACCGCCAATCAAAACGGCACCGCACTGTTCGAAGGCATCACCGTGTTGTTCTTGGCACAGGTGTACGGCATCGATTTGACGTTGGCGCAGCAGGTACAGGTGGTGTTGATGTCGATACTGGCCGGGATCGGCACGGCCGGCGTGCCCGGCGGTTCGCTGCCGTTGATTATGATCCTGACTCAGCAGGTCGGCATCCCGGCCGAGGGCATGGGTTTAATTTTGGGTGTGGATCGCTTTCTGGATATGTGCCGCACCACATTGAATGTCAGCGGCGACTTGGTGATCGCGGCTTTGGTCGATCAGCCCGAACGGGACCAGACTGGCAGGCAGTAGCGTAATAACTAAAACAAAAGCCCTTGAGAGCAAGAGCCCCGGTAGATTTTGAATCCGCATGCATGCTGCCTATCTCTCGCTGCAGCGGTTCATGTCTCCGTCAAATAACATATTCATCGGCGCTTGCAGCAGGCTGCCAGGCCCTGTATCGTTGCGCCAACCCTACTGTTGCTTGTTGACTCTCCATGTCCGATTCCGCTCCTAACAAACTGATCCTGGTCGACGGCTCGTCGTTTCTGTTTCGCGCCTTTCACGCGGTGCCGCCGCTGACCAATGCTCAGGGCGAGCCGACCAACGCCGTTTACGGCGTCTCCAACATGCTGCGCAAGCTGATCAACGATTACGGCACGCCCTATTTTGCCGTGGTTTTCGATGCGCCGGGCAAGACTTTTCGCCACGATTTGTACGATCAATACAAAGCCCATCGACCACCGATGCCGGACGATCTGCGGGTGCAAATTGCGCCATTGCACGACTTGATTCGCTCGCTGGGTTTGCCGTTGATTATCGAACACGGCGTGGAAGCGGACGACGCGCTGGGTAGCCTGGCGCAGAACGCCGCTCGCCAAGGCTTTGAAGTGATCATTTCCACCGGCGACAAGGACATGGCGCAGTTGGTGAACGAGCAAATCACCCTGGAAAACACCATGACCAACACCCGCATGGATATTCAGGGCGTGCAGGACAAGTTCGGCGTGAAGCCGGAGCAAATTATCGATTATCTGGCACTGATGGGCGATACGGTGGACAACATCCCCGGCGTGCCGAAAGTGGGTCCGAAAACCGCCGCCAAGTGGTTGCAGGAATACGGCACGCTGGACAATTTGATCGCCCGCGCCGACGAGATCAAGGGCAAGATCGGCGACAATTTGCGCGAAGCCTTGGGCCAGTTGCCGCTGTCTCGCGAGCTGACCACCATCAAATGCGACGTGGCCTTGCATTACAGTCTGGACGAATTAAAGCGCAAGGCACCGGACATTGCCGCCCTTAAAGACCAACTGGGCCATTTGGGCTTTAGCAGTTGGCTGAAAACCTTGAACGGCGATGGCTCAACTCCCTCTCCAGAGGGAGAGGGTGGGGTGAGGGGAAATGCAAAAAACGATTCTTCGGAATCCTCAATCCAGCCTTCTCCCGTTGGAGAGAAGGCGCCGAAAGCTGCGCTAGCTAGGGATTACCAAACCATCCTCAGCCAAGCCGATTTCGATGCCTGGCTGGATAAGCTCAAACAAGCCGAGTTGTTCGCATTCGACACCGAAACCACCAGTCTGAATTACAGCGATGCGCAAATCGTCGGCGTGTCGTTTGCAGTCGAAGCCGGCCAGGCCGTTTATTTGCCTGTGGCGCACGATTATCCCGGCGTACCGGCCCAACTTGACCGGCAAAGCGTATTGGACGCTTTAAAGCCATTGCTGGAAGACCCAAACAAAGCCAAGCTGGGCCAAAACCTGAAATACGATAGCCATGTGTTGGTCAATCACGGCATCGCGCTGCGCGGCATCCAACACGACACGATGTTGGAGTCTTACGTGTTGAACAGTACCGCGACCAAACACAATATGGACGATCTGGCCAAGCGTTATCTGGGCGTAGAGACCATTCATTTCGAAGACGTAGCCGGCAAGGGCGCCAAGCAGATCGGCTTCGCCGAAGTAGCCATCGAACAAGCCAGCGAATACGCCGCCGAGGACGCCGACATCACCCTGCGCCTGCATCAAACCTTGTCCGAGCAATTGCAACAACATCCTCGCTTGTGGGCTTTGTACAACGAGATCGAAGTGCCACTGATCAGCGTGTTGGCGCGGATCGAGGAAAACGGCGTGCTGATCGACAGCGCGATGCTGGCCCAGCAGAGCCTGGAATTGGCGAACCGGATGATAGGCATCGAGCAGCAGGCCCACGATCTGGCAGGTTCCGCGTTCAACCTCGGTTCACCCAAGCAGATTCAGGAAATCTTGTACGACCGCTTGAACCTGCCGGTGCTGAAGAAAACCCCGAAAGGCCAGCCGTCCACCGACGAATCGGTGCTGCAGGAACTGGCCGTGGATTATGCTTTACCCCGCTTGATTCTGGATTTTCGCGGCATGAGCAAGCTCAAATCCACTTACACCGACAAACTGCCGCAGCAGGTCAACGACCGCACCGGCCGGGTACATACCTCCTATCATCAGGCCGTAGCCGCCACCGGGCGCTTGTCGTCGTCCGATCCTAATCTGCAAAACATTCCGATTCGTAGCGAAGAAGGCCGCAAGATTCGTCAGGCCTTCATCGCCCCGCCCGGCTATAAAATCGTCGCCGCCGACTATTCGCAGATCGAACTGCGCATCATGGCCCACCTATCCGGCGATGCCGGCCTGCTGGCAGCGTTTTCGCAAGGCGTGGATGTGCATAGCGCCACGGCGGCGGAAGTGTTTGAAGTGGAACTGGATCAAGTCACTCACGATTTGCGCCGCTCTGCAAAGGCCATCAATTTCGGTTTGATTTACGGCATGTCGGCGTTCGGTCTGGCGCAGCAATTGGGCTTGCCGCGCAATCAAGCCCAGGCGTATATCGATCTATACTTCAGCCGTTACCCCGGCGTGAAACAGTATATGGACACCACGCGTGAACTGGCTAAACAGCAAGGCTATGTCGAAACCATTTTCGGCCGCCGCCTGTATTTGCCGGAGATCAACTCCCGTAATGCCGCGATGCGCCAATACGCCGAACGCACTGCTATCAACGCGCCGATGCAGGGCACCGCCGCCGACATCATCAAGCGGGCGATGCTGGCTTGCGATACCTGGATCACTGCCGATAGCCCGGATGTGAAGATGATCATGCAAGTACACGACGAACTGGTGTTCGAAGTGGCAGAAGCGCAGCTGGCGGATCACGTCGAAACCATCCGCGGCATCATGTCCGGCGCCGCTGAACTGCATGTGCCATTGCTGGTGGAAGTGGGTAGCGGCGAGAATTGGGACGAAGCGCACTAATCAGGCAACAGGATTATCGAGCAATGAAATTCAAATTTTGGGGAGTGCGGGGCTCGATCGCCACGCCGGGGCCGAGTACCGTCAAATACGGCGGCAACACGACCTGTATCGAAATCACCAGCAGTGCCGGCGATTTGATCATTCTCGATGCCGGCACCGGCATTCACGCACTCGCGCAAAGTTTGCCGAAACAAGCGCTGACGGCGCATATCCTAATCACCCATACCCATTGGGACCATATCCAGGGCTTGCCGTTTTTTCTGCCCATGTTCAAGGCCGGCAATTGCATCAATATCTACGGAGGCCTGGAACCCCTGACCCATCAAGGCATAGAACGGGCCATGCATGTGCAATTGCAGCATAGCTATTTTCCGATCAGTGAAGCGCAATTGCAGGCCGAGGTGCGTTATTTCACGCTAAAAGCCGGCCAGACGGTTAGTGTCGGCAGCGTCCGCGTGACGCCGACAGTCTTGAATCACCCGGTATATAACTTCGGTTATCGGATCGACGACAGCGACGGCAGCTCCTTGTTTTTTACCGGCGATTACGAACCGCCGCTGAATCCTTATCAGGCCAATCATCCGGGTTATCCGGCCATGCAAGAGCTAATCGAGCAAAAGCGCGAAGAAGTCATCGCGGCAATGGCCGGCGTCGACGCATTGATCATGGATAGTTCCTACACCGATGCCGAGTACGCCAGCAAACACGGCTGGGGCCACGGCACTTATCACTCGGCGATGAATTTCGCGGCGCAAGCGGGCGTTAAGCAGTTGTTTTTGACGCACCATGAGCCGACGCGGAGTGATGATGAGCTGGAGGCGATTTTTCTGGATATATGTAGTCATGCGAGCCCCCTAAGTTTTGAAATGCTTCTCGCCCGCGAAGGCATGATCTTTTCGCTATGCTAGCTTGTTGCAAAGCGGGGCAATTTACAAACAGGCTGATTTGACTGGCTATTTGTCAATACTAAGAATCGTACCCTTAGTCGACTTACGTCAATCATTCTCGTTTTTTCTTGCTAACCTCGTATTCGTTTCGGTTACCGGGAATCTAATTTGGTTTGGCCGCTGGGTTTCCGACAGCGATATTTTTCAATTTTGAAACCAATAGGCGATATGCCTTTATTTAGCAATCGATGCAAACCGTTTTGGTGGGCTGGCCTGACCGGCATTACCGTTCTTTCCACTATCCTGTTTTTTCAAGTCGTATCGCAAACCAGCATAGATGGTCTCATCCGGGGCGATACCAAGGATTATTTAGCCTATGCCTTTAACCTAAAAACCTACCTGATTACCCACGACCCTCAGCAACTTACGAGCATCCTGCTAGTCCAATGAAAGCTATGAACTGACAGGAGATCGTGGCATGAAAAAGAATCCGATCCAATTTCAAAAAGGCTTTAGCCT
>Ga0172378_10002660_pt1 | contig 16791 bp, 12 predicted proteins | sample GrowelOW332metaG_FD_119755 | JGI IMG/M metagenome (GOLD analysis project Ga0172378, IMG submission 119755) | Groundwater microbial communities from an aquifer near a municipal landfill in Southern Ontario, Canada - Pumphouse #3_1 metaG | ecosystem: Environmental > Aquatic > Deep subsurface >... | reverse complement strand
TCTTTGGTCATATCAAAAGCCCTATGGAAAGTCACGCTCATAGGTCTTGCCAAGGCAATGAGCTGACTGCTTCTCAGTACATCTATTTCGCCGTCCTCTGAAAGGATGCCAAAGACTATTCCATCTGCTCCTGCTTCCTTGAAGAGCCGTATTTCTTCCTTCATCGCCTCGAATTCCAGATCTGAGTAACAGAAATCTCCACCTCTTGGACGGATCATGACGTGTATCGTGATGTTGGATTTCCTCTTGGCAACCTTGAAAGCTCCCAGAGAAGGAGTGAGCCCCCCTTCAAACAGATCAGAGCAGAACTCCACCCGGTCAGCACCACCTTGTTCTGCCGATACAATACTCTCTATGGACTCAAGACAAATCTCAATCTTCATATGGATGTCTCCTCTTTGTATGATAATTCAACCATCTGATGGCATGCAAAACTTGGAATGGTGCATATCAGTGCATCCTTTTCATATGAGAAAGGAAGCATCTTGTTTTGTGGTACAAGTCTTACAGCTGTAATTTCCTCTTCTATCCTGATGCGTATCTCAGATTCTGGGATCTGGATGAAATCTTCCACCACTTCCATCTGCAACCCATGCTTTACACGTGAGCCACTTATAAGATGCAGGATATAGCGCTCTTCTTTTTTCTGATGCATCACCGACAGTTCAACTTGAGAAGGGTAGCTACATGTTATATGGGAGTTGGGAACAAGGGTCTTGATCAGGTGCAACGCAATGTACTTGGCTGCAAGATTGCCCTTCAGTGCATATTCACCAAACAAATTCCACCCGCAATAGATTCCTTCATCATGAAGAACGATACCCGCTTCTCCATTTGAAAGAGTACTGGCAGTATGATAATGGGAAGAAAAATGCTGGAGCCCTCGATTGAAGAAAGGCTCTTGGACAAACGCGAGCGTCGTAGCATCTTTTTGCGCCCTGATCGATTGACTCCCAAAGTACATGACAAAAGAATCACTGTCCAAAGGCCCCACCTCAAAAAGCGCATGGATATAGTTCGGTGTATAGGGATTAACACCTTCATATTTGACGCCAAGACCGAGATCTATTCCCCCATCGATGCCAATGCCGCTTTTTCCCGTTGCCAGGATCTTTCCCCCTTGTTCAATATATGCAAGCAACTTTGCTTGCAGAACCTCATCTCCTTTGATCCGATCAGGAAGGATGATGAGACGGTAGGGAGTAAAATCATCTTGAGTTCCGAGAACATCAAAGAGATAGTGACCTTCCTGAAGGATTCTCACCGCCCCGATATCGGAACTTCCTTGCTTTAAGGAATCTCCAGCACCGAGAATGGCGTAATCGCCCGCAGCTTCTGTGGAGAGTACACCAATTTCAGAGAGGGAAGACACCTCAGTGCACCACGGTTGCTTCAATTCGACTTCCTCATAAACCTGACCTATCATGCGGTACAATCCCGGATCAAGCTTGCCAAAGGGGTGCATCTGGTCTCCAATGGAACAGCCTGCTCCTTGGGCAAGGAATCGTGAAACCTCATAGCGCAACCCGTTGGGATGCTTGTAGCCTCCAAAATCGCCCCACCCATATTGGAATCTCCCCGTCATACCAAGAAACGGCTTTCCCAGAGGTTGCACAAACCGGGAAGAAATAAGGAAATGATCATACCCCCAACCGCCGGTTGGAAGTGATTCCAGTTCAATATGGGAGTTGATGCCCAATAGGTCAGGCCGACCCCGATCGATATGCCCACTATTGTGGAAAATCTCGATTCCTGGTTGGACGGATTGTACGACCTGTTGTATTCGTTTTATATAGGTAGCATACGTATGCTTCCAGATTGCATGCATCTGGTTGGCATCCAGCGGATTGATTCCTCGTGTTTTGGCTTCTTGCATGCACGATGAGCAGTAACAGGGACGCTCTCCTACAATGTCAAGAAATATTCCGTCAACAACATAATTGGTAAGCAAGTCCCGTATTTGCTCACAAACGATATCCAAATATGGCGTGTTCATACAAAACTGGTGGTACCCGGGAGAAAGGAAATCCTTTGTGGTGTCGAGACTCTGGTCTGCGTTGCGCATCAGATATTGACTATGCTCCAAGGCAATTTTCTCATCGTACCCAACAGAAATATAGGCCTCTACTGATAATCCCAGCTCCTTGGCTGCAGAGAGCATCTCCCCAAACAGGTCGTTTTGCAGATGAGGATGGGGCGCAAAGACCTTGGATGGGTAATACATCCATCCATGATGGCATTTTGCACAAAGGGTGATGGAGTCGACATGAGCCTTTTGAAGGGCATCTTGGAACTCCTTTTTGGAAAAATCCTTGCCAACTCCCTCAATGAGTTCTGAGGTGTGGAAATCGAGATGGATGTGTCGAAAGGGGATTGTGTACATGTGTTTTCTGTTCCTCTGAGTAAAAAGAAGGGGAGAGTTGGCCCTCCCCCTCTTTGTTTTTCAAATCAAGAGACCTAGATTTTACCATTCTGGCGGTCATATGCCTTCTGGTTGAGATCAAGGATGCCTTGCATGTCGAGCTTTTCAAGTCCTTGCAGGTATTCGCTCCAATTGGACTCCACCGACCATGCTCCGGTGATGAATTTAACCAGCGACTGGCGGACATAGTTTGCATACGCCAAGCGTTTGGAAGCAAAAGCCTGCTCTTCTTCCTCGAGGAAACGCAAGGTGGGAATCTCAAGTTCAGGATGGGCATACGGAGCATAGAGCTCTTCTGTCTTTTGGTACAGCAATGCTTCCAGTCCTTCAGCGCTATAGAGGTCTACATCAGGATTGACAGCCTCACCATTGCGGATGCGAGAAGTGTTGGCTCTTACTCCCAGCATGACGAAACAATCATTCTGGGGATCCATATCGTTCCAAGGCTTCAAGAGACGATAGATGGCTTTTTTCCCATCCAAGCCGTAATCACCATTTTCGGCCCATTTCCAACCCTCGCCTTCAAATCCATAGTTGGACATCAAGGTACCTTCATCGGTATACAAGTAGTCGATCATTCGGGCAACCACTTCAGGGTTTTTGCACGATTTGGAGATTGCAACGTTTCCAATAACTGGAGCTTGCAAGAAATAACGACCGAATTGTGCTCCCTCAGGACCTTTGACAGGAGAGATCGGATGGAAGTTACGGTAGCGTTCGCCGCCAACGATAGAGAACATTCCGCCATATCCACCGGCAACAACACCGACGATCGGTTCAGCAGGTCCTTCCACAAGCTGGGTCAACTGGTCTGAATTCTGTGAGAAGGAAGCAGAATAAATCAAACCCTCTTTATACAGTCTGGAGAGATAGCGAAGCGCTTCACGATACTCTGGAGCATTCACCATGGTTTTGATGGTGTCTCCATTGCGATAGAAACCAACGGCAGTGTTTACGTTTGCATCGAGGGACGCAACGAGATTGGTGTACGTGAAAGCATTGATCAAAAATGTTTCCGGGTTGTTGTTCCATCCGGAAATAGCTCCTGCCATAGGAATCTCATCCTTTTTTCCGTTACCGTTTGGATCTCTGTCTCTGAAAGCAACCAGAACATCATAGAGCTCTTCAGTGGTGGTCGGCATCTTGAGGCCGAGCTTGTCCAACCAAGGTTGGTAAATCCACATTTTCTGGGAAAGACTGCAGTGATAGCACTCATTGAAGTCAGGAAGCGAGTAGATGTTGCCGTCAGGAGCAGTAAGGAACTGTCGGCTGCCAGCCCGTTCGTCAAGGAGCTTGGACAGGTTGGGCATGTACTGCTCAATGTAGTCGTTGAGGGGGAGGAACATCTGTTCCTGCACACCGTACGTCATCTCATGAGAGGCTCCGATTCCTTGTTCTTGGGTTCCCAACCCAAAGAACACATCTGGATAGTCCCCGGAAGCCAAGATGATGTTCAGCTTCTCCTTGACTGCATCACGGGGAATGGTTTCCCAAACGATGTCTACACCGGTTTTTTCACTCCAGTAGTTTGCAAATCTATTGGTGTCCAGGTTTTCAACATAGACCGGTTGATGTGTTAGGAACGTCAGCGAGATTGGCTGCGTTACTACTGGATAGGTACCGACTGGGGTCACTGTGACCTTGTCGGTTTTTGCAGAAGATTCTACTTTTCCTTGGGCACAAAGTGGTGCCAGGACAAGCAAGAGCGCACATGCGAACAAAAAAGTCTGTTTTTTCCAATTGTTCATACAGTTCCTCCAATGAATATCTCAAGGACGACAGCTGTCATCCCTTGATTGATCCAAGCATCACACCCTTCACGAAGTATTTCTGGACGAAGGGATACACCATCAAGAGCGGCGCAGACGAGATGACGATAAGGGCGAATTTCATGACATCAGCCATACCTTGTCTTCTGGCCATGGCGACCATGTCGGCCCCCATGGAAAGGTCTGCCTGATTACTGATCAAGATATTTCTCAAAATGATCTGCAACGGAAACTTGTCGCTCGATTTCAAGTAAATCAAGGCATCGAAATAAGAGTTCCAAAGACCAATGGCGTAATACAAACCGATGACGGCAATGATGGCCTGAGAAAGAGGCAACACTATGGAGGTGAGTATGCGCATGTCGCTTGCTCCTTCGAGCGTTGCAGCTTCGAAAAGTTCTTCTGATAAGGAAGTCTTGAAATAGGTGAGGGTCACCATCAAGTTCCAGATGCTCAATGCATTGGGAAGTACGATCGCCCATCGAGTATCGATGAGGTGCATGTTGCGGACTACAAAGTAAGTAGGGATCAGCCCACCGGAGAAGAGCATCGTAAATACGAACATGGCGGTAAAGAACTTTCTCCCCGGGAGGAATTTTCTTGAAAGAGGATAGGCTGCTGCAATGGTCAGCACCACACTGATGAGGGTTCCTCCGGCAGTATAGATGATGGAGTTCATGTAACCGCCGAGTACCTGTTTGTTTTTGAACACCGCTGTATAGGCATTGAAATTTGGTTCTACTGGAAAGAGCCATACTTTGCCGGAAATGATGGCGTTCGCACTGCTGAATGAACTGCTGATGATATAGACGATGGGGTACAGCACGACAAGGGTGCTTGCGATCATGAAAATTCTATTGAGGATGTCAAAGGAAACATCTGAAAAGGAGTGCTTGCTTACCATAGACTTGTCTCTCCTACTTTTTGGGCTGCCTTGTTGACGCTCAGCATAAGAATCAAATTGATCAGGGAGTTGAAGAACCCGACTGCAGTAGAGAAACTGAAGTTGCTGTTGATGAGCCCCATACGATAGACATAGGTTGCGATGATTTCTGAGTTCTCGAGGTTCATCGGATTCTGCATGAGATAGACTTTTTCAAATCCCACACTCATGATGTATCCCATATTGAGGATGAGCAGGATGATGATGGTAGGTTGAATGCCCGGCAGGTCCACATGCCAGATTCTCTGCCACTTGGAACAACCGTCGACTTTGGCTGCATCATACAGCTCCACATTGATTGCAGTCAGGGCTGCCAGATACATGATTGCATTGTAGCCTGTTTGCTGCCAAACCCCGGACCAGACATAGAGATGTCTGAACGCTGTTGCCGATCCGAACACATTGTCTCCTCGATATCCGAAGAGTTGGAGAAGTCTGGTGAGGATTCCTATCCGAGGGTCGAACATCTGCATCATCATGGAAACAAGGACGACAGTGGAGATGAAATACGGAGCATAGGTGAAGAACTGGACTGTTTTCCTTGCTCTTGCACTGGATAGCTCATTCATTCCAATGGCAAGCAGAATGGCAAAGGGAAATGCAGCAACAATGGTGTAAAGACTGATGGTCACCGTATTACCGATGATGGCCCAGAAATTTGGGGAAGTGAAGAACGCCTGGAAGTGTTTCAACCCAACCCAAGGGCTATCCCACATTCCTTTACTCACTCTGAAATCCTTGAAAGCCATCTGAAGCCCTAAGATGGGCAGGTATTTGAAGATGATCAGGTTGATCAGAGGGAAGAGCAGAAGGAGATACAGTTGCCAGTGTTCAAGCATCAGTTTCCTTGTCTTTTTGTGTAAATCAGGCATACATTTTTCCTCGTAGTTGAAACGTTTCCACTTTTTGCATTAAACAATTTTCACAGAATTTGCTATATGTAATCGAGTCTTAAGGAGCATCTCCACCGGAGTGCGTGATTCCTTTTCTGGGTGTTCGATCTGTTGAAGGAGCAATTGAACGGCTTGTCGACCGATCTCAACGATGGGTTGTTCAATGATGGTCAGGGGAGGGCCGAGTATGGGAATTGCCCCAATATTGTCAAATCCGATGAAAGAGATGTCTTCAGGGAATTCCTGATGTTGTTCCCGTAAGTAGCGTAAGGCTCCGATAGTTGTATAGTAGTTGGTGGTGAACACGCCTGAAGGCCTGTTTTCCATTTCCATGATGGTTTTCATGGCGTTGTATCCATCTTCGATGGAGAACTCTCCATCAAAGAGCAAGGAGCGGTCAGCATCATTGCCAAAGGCTGAAAAGAACCCTTCGGCACGAAGCAAACCTGGACGGTTCCTCATCTGGGTAATCACAGCAACCCTTCGATGCCCTTGCTCGTAAAAGTATTGGCCAGCTTGTTTTCCTGCATCGAAGTCATCACTTCGGATGGTATCGAACAAGGAATCCGAGATGTTGCTGTTTATAAGCACCATGGGGATCTTCAGATTGCCATAGGTCTTTGATGTCGCCTTTTCATTACAGGGGAAAACAATCAGACCGTCGACATCCCGTCTTCCAAGCAAGCTGATCTTTTCTTTTTCAAGAAGATCGTCTCCTCGGGAGTCACAGGTGATGGTGTTGTACCCATGGTTGTAGGCAACCTGTTCAATGGTCTGGACAAGCATGGTGGCGAAAATGTCAGTGAGGTCAGGGATGAGCACCCCGATCACATAGGTTCTGTTTGTTTTTAATCCACGTGCCAACTCATTGCGTTCATAGCCGAGTTTCTTGATGGACTGGGCTATTTTTCGCTTGTTTTCCGAGGTAACCGGTTTGTTGTTCAAATAGCGGGAAATCGTGCCTACTCCCACTCCTGAATCTCTTGCTACATCTTTAATCGTCGGCAAAGTGAACCTCTTTGTTGAAACGTTTCCAGTTGACAAACAGAGTGTAAAGCACAAGATTTTAGCTGTCAATCAAAAATGTGTGCAAACATAGAACATTTTTGACCGTTACCAAGAAAGCTGCGTAGACTACTCTTTGTACTCTACGCAGCAAGAATTTTTTATGTTATCGAAGCGTTGTAAATTGCTTGTATCGATTCACTGAGCATTGCATTGAACGCCTTTTCACTCTGGTCTGCATGCAGGCCCTGGGCGAGGGCCCTGGAAAAACTTGCAATGAGGCCGTTGTTCAGGGAAAGAAGCCTGTTTGCTTCAACCTGGCTGTATCCTCCAGAGAGAGCCACAACGCGAAGCATATGGGGCTCTTTCATAAGATCAGCATAGAAATTTGGTGTAGAAGGAATGGAAAGCTTGCACATGACCAGATCTGAAGGGGAGAGCATCGCAAGCTGCTTGAAAAGTTCCACCTTCAAAAGTCTTTCCGATGCCTCCTTATCGCCGCTGTGTATGTCCACCTCTGGTTCGATAATGGGGACCAGACCTGCTTTGAGTATGGTCTTTGCCAATGCAAATTGCTGTTCTACAATCTGCTTGATGCCATCAGGATCGGCTTTTTTGATGACCGACCGCATTTTTGTACCGAAGATGTTTCGTTGTGTTGCTCGTTTGAGCAGGTCTTCAAGACCGGGAATGGGTTTCATGAGTTGCACACCTTGGTGCTCTTCTGACAACCCTTTGTCTATCTTGAGAAAAGGAACGATTCCTTTTTCTTTCCACAGATAGTCTGCTGTATATTGGTCTTGGATGGTTCGGTCCATGGTGTTTTCAAACAGAATGGCTCCCAAGATGAAGTCTGAAGTGAAAGCGGGGCTGGTTATGATTCTGGTGCGCATTGCATGTACGAGCTGATACATTTGCTCTTCTGTCTCATAGGAGTCCTCTTGAATGCCATACTGTAAGAGAGCTTTGGGTGTACTGCCACCACTCTGGTCCAATGCAGCGATAAAACCTTTTCCCGTCTTCATACGATCAATTTGTTCTGTATGCATCTACTTCTCCTTATGTGCATAGTATGTTATTCAAATATAATGAAATGTTTGCCAATCATCCAGTATGTTTCCCTTGGTGGGATGGTAATTGCCAATTGAACAGCAGTTTTTTGAAAACATGAAGATCTTTTACAACGGAGGTGTGAGCCGGAAATATTTGGCAAAGGCCTCAAGAGTTTCAACGGTCATTGCCTGATGTATAGCTAAGGAAACGAAGTGAAGAAGGTTTCTTTTTTTACCAATGCAAGGTAAAATAGGGAATCTACAAGGATTGATGTATGTTGAAAACGATAGCTTTGGATTATATTGCAAATGGAGAGAATTCTGGTGTTGAATTCAAACGTGATGATATTCGTCCTGAACAATTTGCGCGTAAAGTTGTTGCTTTTGCAAATTTTCAAGGTGGTTTTATATTTCTTGGTGTCGAAGATGATGGCTCGATATCCGGTATTCAGCGGCGAAATCTACAAGATTGGGTGCTGAATGTATTCCGTGATAAGATTTTTCCACAAATCATTCCTTACTATGAAGAAATAGCCATTGATGGTAAGAAAATTGCTGTAATCACGATAGGACAGGGTATTTCAAAACCCTATGTAGTTAGAAACAATGGGAGAGAAGAGATTTTCCTTCGAATGGGTAGCCGTTGTGAATTGGCATCAAGAGAACAGCAAGCAAGGTTGTTTGCTACAAGTGGATTGCTCCATGTTGAAGTACTTCCTGTTCCTGGTACTTCAATTGATTCGCTTGATCTTTCACGATTGGATTTTTACTTACGTGAAATCATTCGAGACACACAAATACCACTAGATAAAGAATCCTGGACATTAAGATTAATAGGTCTAGGGTTTCTTGTTGATGATGGTCTGGGCCATATTGTTTGTACTATTGCAGGACTTGTTTGTTTTGGTAAGAAACCAAGATCTGCTATGCATCAATGTGGCATTAGGTTGGAAGTGTTTAACGGTCTAGACAAGGAATACCAGGCTCGCTTTGATACTGTATTAGATGGTCCGCTTGTTGCCAGAAGAGATATGCAAGATGGGCACCAAATTATCATCGACGAAGGTTTGATTGAAAAGTTTTCCAATGCTCTGCTTCCTTTTATCAAGGTTGAGGATGATGTAGTAGATGCAACCATGCAGCGAGGGAAAAAATGGCTCTATCCTTTTGAGGCTGTAAGAGAAACCGTGCTGAATGCGTTTGCACATCGAGACTGGACCCAAACTGTTGATATTGAAGTGGTTTGCTATAGCGACAGGATGGAGGTTATCAGTCCCGGCAGAATGCAGAATTCAATGACTATCGAGAAAATGCTGGCTGGGCAAAGATCCCCTAGAAATCCTTTGATTGCTGAAGTTTTAAAGGATTATGGGTATGTCGATTCGCGTGGGATGGGGGTAAGAACCAAGGTGGTTCCCTTGATGAAGTCTCAAAATAAAACAGAACCAGTTTTTGAACTAACAGAGGATTATCTGAAAACTATTCTTCCAAGGAAGGCTGAATAAGACGGAGTTTTTTGGAAAAACGGACAAAATAGCGGTTATATCTACGGATAAACGGACAAAATTGGCATGATTCATATTGTAAAAACGGACATATTATAGGATAATATCTTTTATAGAAGGATATTATAATGCTGTCTAGAAAAATTGAGAAAGACTTATTACGTTTCTATGATTCTTCCGGCAAGAAGGCGTTGTTGATAACCGGTGTAAGGCAGGTAGGAAAAACCTATAGCATTCGAGCCTCTGGCAAGCAATCATTCAACTCTTTCATTGAGGTGAACTTTCTTGAAAATATCCCGGCACGTACTCTATTTGAAAACGCAAAGAACAGTAAGGATTTGTTGTTGCGTTTGTCCGCCCTTGTGGATAGTCCTTTGATTCCCGGCAAAACCCTGATTTTTTTTGATGAAGTGCAAGAATGCAAAGAAATCGTGACTGCCATCAAGTTTTTAGTTGAAGAAGGTAGTTTTCGTTATATTCTGAGTGGTTCGTTACTTGGTGTGGATTTGAAGGATATTCGCTCAATACCTGTCGGGTATATGGATATCATTGAAATGTACCCTCTTGATTTTGAAGAATTTGCTTTAGCCAATCAAGTGTCTTCTACAGTACTTGAAGCACTTCGGAAATCCTTTACAGATAAAGTAGCAGTAGATCCTGTCATTCATGAAAAAATGATGGATTTGTTTCGCCTGTATCTGATAGTCGGGGGAATGCCTGTAGCGGTTCAAACCTACTTGTCTACCAATAATCTGAAAGAGGTGATGAGAGAACAAAGAAGCATCCTTTCACTGTATAAAAAAGATATTGCTAATTACGACTCAGAAAATAAACTGTATCTAGAAGATATTTTTGATTTGATACCTAGTGAATTGAATAGCAAGAACAAGCGTTTCATATTGAAAAAATTGAATGAAAACTTTAAGTATTCTCGATATGCCAATAGTTTTCTATGGTTGAAAGATGCAGGAGTTGCCTTACCTACATTCTGTGTAAAGGAACCTACCGTACCGTTGTTGCTGAGCAAGTGTTCCAATTTGTTTAAGCTTTTTCTTTGTGATGTAGGGCTGCTCTCTTCAATGTATATGGACAATATACAGCTTAAAATCCTTAATAAAGAAAAAAACATCAATTTTGGTTCTGTTTATGAGAATGTTGCTGCTCAGGAATTCAAGGCGCATGGTTTTAACCTTTATTATTTCAACAGTAAAAAACAAGGAGAGATTGATTTTCTCCTTGAGAGAGAAGGAGCAATCCTCCCGATTGAAATCAAGTCAGGCAAAGAATTCACAAAACATTCGGCGCTGGATAATTTACTGTCAATTCCAAATTATGCTATTTCAGAAGCTTTCGTATTTCACAATGACAATGTCAGACAAGATGGAAAGGTCATGTATTATCCCATGTATATGTTGATGTTTGTCGAAAAGACTGATTTGGCTCAAGATCTTATCTACACGTTGGACCTTGATGTTTTGAGATAATGAACACACGTGATTTCTTTGGGAGAATGGAAACTTATCCTTTGCTGCTTTCTCTTGGCAGAATCCTCGATTGCAGGATTCTCTTCTCTGTATGATACACCCCGGTATTGATGATTTGCTTGAGGATGCTGACTCCCAGCATGCCCATTTCCTGAAGGGGGAGTTCAAAGGTGGTGATGGGGACATTCCAGAACTCGGAGAAGTCTCGGTTGTCGAAGCCTACCACCCGCACCTGTTGTGGCACGTGATACCCTGCTTTCTGCAGACATGCAATGGCTCCTGCTGCAATGTAATCGTTGGCGCAGAAGATGCCGTCGGTCAGTGGATGTTCTTTCATGAGCCGCTCTGTTGCACTAAATCCATGGTTGTAGTCATACGTTCCGAAATACTTGTCATCAGGTAACGTAAGCTTGAGTTCCTTGACTCTCTGTGAGAACCCCTTGAGCCGGTCTTGGACCGACAATCGATCCTGAGGACCACAGATCATGGCAGGGTTGCGCATGCCACACCCATAGAGGTGTTCTGCTGCCTGATACCCACCGGTGTAGTTGTCGGGAATGACTGAAATCATATTCGGAGTATCCATGTTCACCGATACGATGGGGATGGTTGAATTCTGGATATCGAGATTGAACTCCTTCCAGATGGGAAGATGGTGGCAGAACAAGATTCCCTCAACCTTATGGCTCTTGAGAAAATCATAGGCTTTTTTCAGGTCATTGCCGAACTCGATGCCCGAGACAAAGAACAAGGAGAATTCACCGCCGGTGAGCCCATGCTCTATGCCTCGCACGATCTGGTTGACGAAGGTCTCGGTGATGTCGGCTGCCAAGCATCCGATGATTCCCGATTTCCCTCCTTTCATCCTTGAAGCATTCCAGGAAGGAACATACCCAAGTTCTTCAATTGCCCTGAGCACTTTCTCTCTGGTTTCCTTCCCTACAGGACGTTTCCCATTGAGCGTATGGGAAACCGTAGCAGGAGAGACTCCAGCACGTTCAGCTACATCTAAAATCGTTACCGGTATGCTCATCTCTCCTCCCTGCCATTTTTCCAGTGTACGGTGAATACCACTGTTTGTCATCCAAGAATGTGTACGGTGATCGATTCTCCTTCCTGAATCTGATCAGGATCGAATCGATCGACATCCAGATGGTAGCCTTTGGGAACAACCAGATTGAAGGTTCTCTTCTGATCCCCCACCTGGGCTTTCCCCTTTCTCTTGGTGATCTGCAACGTGGTGCCTTCCAGATTGAACTCCCAGAGATTGTACATTTCCTTTTGGAGTTCTGTCTTTCCATCGTCTTCAAAATACTGTGAAAGCCTTTGTGTATGAGAAGGGAAGACCAAGAACTCCACATTGGGAAACAAACCGGTTGAGAGATGCTTCAGCGAGGGGGAAGTCGGCAGTACCGATCCTTCCTTGGCAAACCACTGGACCTCTCCATTGCAAGGATAGTCAACGATTTGAGTGCTTCCACCCTCATACGTGTTGCCCACCTTGTCATACCAGATCTCTCCTTCAGGCAAGTACACCTCTGCACTCTTTTTCCCTTTGTCGGTGATGGTCACCTTGAGCAAGGAAGGGCCGAACAGGACGTTCACTTCATCGTTTCGTATCTGCTTGTCCTGAGGGTATTCAAGGCGGAGCGAGCGTTCCAAGGGCTTGCCTTGCGTCGCGGCTTCATAGGCACAGGTGTAGATGTAGGGCATGAAGCGATAATGTTCCTCGATGAGGGAACGGATTTGAGCAAGTGCTCCAGCGTATGACCAAGGTTCGGTAGGATGACCATCCTCCCTCCATGAGTGGATGACGAACCTTCCTTGGAATACTGCAGACTGACAACTTCGTACCAACAGCTCTTCCTCGGGGAAGGAACCGAAGAACCCCCCCAGGTCATGACCGAAGTAGGGCAGGCCTGAAAGGCCGAATCCAATGCCCATGTACTGGTTGTACTTCAAGGTCTTCCAATCGCTGACATTGTCTCCCGACCACGTCCGGGCGAATCGTTGGAGCCCGGCATAGCCGCTCCTGGAATATATCCAAGGTCGTTGGTCTGGATGTTCTGCCTTGAAGGCTTCATAGGAAGCTTCCGCCATCTTGATCGGATAAAGCGTTTTGTTCTTATAGGCTTCCAAGTCGATGTCTTCCAGCTCCAGTTCATTATTGTCGTTCCAGATGCCCGTGCACCCATGGTCCAGGTACTGTGTCTTCAACTGTTCTTTCCACCAGTTCTTCGCATCCGGATTGTTGAAGTCTATGAAAGAGGCTTCACCTCCCCAGAAGAACTCCTGGTAAGGTTTGCCTGTTTGGTCTTGGATGAAATATCCCTTTTCCTTGAGCATCTCATACCATGGATGAGAGGTGAGGATTCCTGGTTTGATGTTCATGCAGAGGTTGTAGCCCCGATGGGAGAGATCTGTGAGAAATTTGCGGTAGTCGGGGAACTTCTGCTTGTTCCACAAGAAAGCATAGCGCTTTCCTTCTGCTGACTTCAGATACCCGGAGGAGACATACATGCCCTCGCAAGGGATGTGGTATTTCTCAATGGTGGCAAAGTAGTCGAGGATTCTTTGCGGTGCATCGTCAGGTTCTGCATAGTTCATGGACGAACCGAAGAAACCAAAGCTGAAGAGAGGCGGCAAGGCAGGGAAACCGGTGACGGAGTAGTAGTTTTTCATTACCTGATGATAGTCGTCTCCCAAGAACACCACATACCCATAGGGACCGCCTTCCACTTCGATGGAGAAGTAATAAGGGCTCTCTTTTCCCAAATCGATTGCTTTGATCAGGGCTTGGTCAAAGAGAATTCCACAAAGCACCTGGTTTGGCGTATTTACCTTCAGAAGAAAGGGTATCGATTTATACAAAGGATCGGAGTTGGAAGCATCATAGCCGAGCGAGTCACGGTTGAACATCGAAAAACGTCTTCCCCTTCTGTCGGGAAGCCCGCTTTTATCTCCCAGGCCGTAGAATGCATCCTCTTCTTGCAGGGGAAAGTTGAATCGACTGAATGAATCCTTGCTTGTCGTTTTGGTGAAACAGCGGATCTGATAAGAAGGCACGACGGTGTCAGCATTCCCCACGCGGCCTCCGTGTTGCAGGATCCCTTTGTGATACATGCTGACCAAACCATGGGATTTTTCCAGTTTCACCACAGTCTGCCCTGTTTTGATCAGGAAACAGGAGGCTTCTTCACTCACGTTGAGGTCAATGCTTTCTTGCTTGTCCTTTGCCGGCTCGGTGATGTAGGCACTGGCTTTGGTAAGGGATGCATCAATCTCTATACCTTCAAACTGGTAGTCGATCTTGATGATTTCACTGGAGAAGAAGTGGAGTATGATTGCCCCACCTGTTCCTTTGGCTACTACATTACACGTCCCTTGCAGGGTACATGAACTGAGTGAGTGTATGATGTGTTTCATTTTTCCTAACCTTTTACAGAACCTGCGGTGATGCCTGAGAAGAAGAACCTCTGGAAGGCCAAGAACACAAGAATGACGGGGATGATGGCGATGGTGGTCATGGCAAGGAGTTCTGACCAGTTTATCTGCAACTGTCCGACAAAGTTGGCCAGAGCTTGCTGAATGGTCTGTTTCTTGTTGTCGGTGATGACGATCAACGGCCAGAGGAAGTCGTTCCACCTCCACATGAAGCTGAAGATGGCGATCGTGGCGACGATCGGTTGGCTCATCTGCCAGATGATCTTCCTGAAAATGTAGAACTCTTTTGCACCATCGATGCGGGCTGCCTCGATGAGGGAATCGGGGAGCGTGACCAGATACTGACGGGCAAGGAAGATTCCTGTCGGGGTGGCGGCCGGAGGGATGATGATGCCCCAGAGGCTGTTGAGCATTCCCAGTCGTTTGAGTTGGAGGAAGATGGGGATCATGATGACCTGCAAAGGAATCATGAGGGTGGCGATCATGAGGGTGAAAATCAGATTCCTGCCAGGGAAGATGTATTTTGCCAAGGCATATCCTGCCATGACGTTGATCACGACGGTGAGCAAGGTGGAGACCACTGCTACAAACACTGTATTCGAAAAGTATCGGGCGAAGTTTCCCTGTTGAATGCTGGATACGTAGTTTTCAATCGTCCAGTTTTCCGGGATGAGTGTCAGGGGTATCCGAAACAGTTCACTCTGGGGCTTGAACGAAGAGAGCAGTACCCACAGGACCGGAAACAGGGTGCTGAAGGCTAAGAGGATGAGCAACACATAGTGAAGCTTTGCATGTAGTGTAGGTTTATTCATAATCCTGGTCCTTTCCACTGATACGGAACTGCACGATGGTCACCAGTCCGATGAGTATCATCAAGAGTATCGACATGGCACTCGCATAGCCCATGCGGTCTTCCATGAAGGCAACTTGGTAGACCTGTTGGACGATGAGTTTTGTCGCATATCCTGGTCCACCTTTGGTCATGACGAAAATGAGTTCATATGCTTTGAATGAGCTGATGGTGGCGAGCACCAATACAACCAGGAGTGTGCTTTTCAAAAGGGGAAGGGTGATGCTGCGAAACGTTCTTGCAGGAGATGCTCCATCGATGGTTGCTGCTTCATAGAGTTCAAGGGGAATGGCCTGCAGGCCTCCAATGAGGATGACCATGTAGTATCCTGCTCCTGCCCAAACGGAAACAAGAATGACGCTGGCCATGGCTAGGTTGCCGTTGGTAAGCCAATGGATGCCTTCTCCGCCGAAGCTTCTCAGTACGTAGTTCACGATGCCCATTTCATCTCCAAGGATGAAGCGCCAGGCGATGCCGACGGTGATCATGCTGAGAAGGGAGGGGATGTAGAACAGGGAGCGGAAAATCTTTTCGCCTCTGAGTGCGTTCTTGTTCAAGAGCAACGCAAGAAGCAGGGAGTAGAGCATCATCAGTGCCACGGTGAAGAAGGAGAACACCAACGTGTTGGAAAACGTTCTCCAAAAAACCTTGTCTTGGAACAATTCCTTGAAGTTCGCCAAGCCGATGAAGGTAGGTTCTGTGAATACGCCCCATTCGGTGAGAGACATCCTCAACCCCTGGATTGCAGGAATGATGATGAAGATGACAAAGATGAGAATGTTGGGAAGGAGGAACAAGAGTGGGGCTTTTATTTGATGGAAGTTCCCTTGGACGGTTTTTTTCATGAGATTCCCAAAGAGCAGGGGACTTGCCCTGCCGTACATGAAGGAGAATCGTCCTCCCCTTGGAAGGGGAGGCGATATACACTGCTGTTTTTACTTGAAATACGTGTTTCCCTTGGCATCTACATTGGCAACAGCCTGCTCGGGAGTTACATTACCAAGCAAGACTTCTACGATCTGTTCTTTGATGTAGGTGGTCACCTTGCTCAAGTTGGTGTTCTTCCATTCATTGGCGGTGAAGGCAGGGGTGACCTTGAGTTCGCTCAAGAATACATCGAAGTCCTTGCTGTTGGAAGGATAGTCGATGGTTGCATCAGCTCTGGAGGAGAGGTTGAAGGTATCGAGACAGTAGGCTTCGTTGTGAGCATTGTCACTGAAGGCTGCCATGAGTTTCTGGGCTTCGACTTTATTGGCGCTTCCTTTGAATGAAGCAACGAACTTGCCGCCAGGAACCGATGAGTTGATCGCTGCTTTAGGCATGTTCACCACTTTCCACTCGAAATCCTTGACGTTTTTGTTGTAGGTGTTGATGTTCCAGCTTCCACCGATGTGTCCTGCGACCAAACCGGCTTGGAAGAGTTC
>Ga0172378_10002657_pt1 | contig 16801 bp, 13 predicted proteins | sample GrowelOW332metaG_FD_119755 | JGI IMG/M metagenome (GOLD analysis project Ga0172378, IMG submission 119755) | Groundwater microbial communities from an aquifer near a municipal landfill in Southern Ontario, Canada - Pumphouse #3_1 metaG | ecosystem: Environmental > Aquatic > Deep subsurface >... | reverse complement strand
GTGTATTCCCGTAAAGGCAAAGCGATATTTTCCGCCAGAGTCATCGAACTCCACAAGCCGCCACGCTGATACAAAACGCCGATTTTACGCATCAGGTCATCGCGCCGATCCTGAGACAAGCTCCAAAGATTCTCGCCGGAAAACCAAATTTCACCCGCAGCGGGTTTTTGCAAACCAATCAAATGGCGCAACAAAGTACTTTTACCGCAGCCGCTACCGCCCATAATCACAAAAACCTGACCGCGGATGATACTGAAATTCAAGTCCTGCTGAATTATCCGCCGGCCATATTTCATGGTCAAACCGCGAACGTCTAGGATGGTTTCAGAAGTGATGGCCGGGTTGCTGCTCACGGAGTCCCCTCATATAAAAAAACAACTTCAGACAACGAAGCATACTACAGTCGAATGGTGACCGTAACAATCGTGATGACCGCAGTAGCAAGCACAATGCAGATAATGCTGTTGACCACAGAATCGGTTGCCGCCTTGCCAACCGCCTCGGCATTACGGCCACAATAGATGCCCTGATAACAACCACAGGCAGAAACCAAGATACCAAAAACCAACCCCGAAAAAAGGCCAACCAGCAAATCCGCCATGCGAGTTGTCCGCAACAGCGTCTGATAATAGTCAAGATAGGTAATATTCAAATAATAAACCGCCACAAAAAGTCCCCCAAGAATCCCGAGTAAATCAGCAAACAGACACAGAAATGGCATCATCACCGTCAACGCCAGACAACGCGGCAGTACCAGAAAATCCATCGGTGGAATACCCAGGGTACAGAAGGCATCAATTTCCTCATTGGTCTGCATGGCACCGAGTTCTGCAGCAAAAGCCGCTCCGGTACGCCCAGCCATCACCACCCCCACCATGACCGGCCCCAGCAGACGAAGAATCCCGATCCCGATCAAACTGGCAATGTAGGATTCCGCTCCGAACCATTGCAGGGGAATTGCTCCGATGAAAGCCAGAATCAAACCCATTAAAAAGCCAATCAGGCAGATGATTCCAAGCGCCGCAGGCCCGGCAGAAGAAAGTTGTAAAATCACATCGCGCCACTGAAAACGTGCCCGCCCGCTGCAAAATCTTGCAAAAGACAAGGTAAATTCCCCAACAAAGCTAAGAATTTGAGCCAATGTTTGGCCAAGCTCATAGGTCGATTCGCCAACCTTTTGTATGAACCCTGAAAGCGGCGGCAATAGTTCAGACAAGTCAGGCGCTGAAACGGAAGCGCTAATCGTTAGAAGACGTTGCATGCCGGATGGAACCCCAGCAGGTTCCCAACGAATCTTGCGCCTCTGACAACACTGCTCAAGATTACGTAAATAAATCAAAATCGAACTGTCCCAAGAAGAAATTCCAGTACAATCCACATACAAGACAGCGATTTCATCCGGAAGAAACAACTTACCAAGACAGGGACGCGGACGATCCTGGAGCCAGAAACCGCTAAAAAAAAGGCTGGCATGCGTCGGCGTCTCAAGACTCAGGCTTGCATCAGACAATTTTACCCAGTTTTTTTTGCCGGGAAGAAAAATCAGTTGCTGCCCCTGTGAATCCACAGCGGTCAGCTGTATTTTCGGGAGGGAAGGATCCTCTTTCTCGACAGCAGCATTGCGCTGGCTCATCAGAACTGCCCCTCCAGCCTGGCCAGTTCCCGGCTATCGCTGATTTGAGTTTCTACTTCTCGCAACAGTGTTTTCAGCATGGTCACCCGATTGAGAAGCAAATCCTTCAGATTAGCAGGGATACCTTTGCTCAACTCCAACAACACTGTAATAACCAGATTGATCTGGGTCATAACCCGCTTGCACAACACGATTGAGGAATGCAATTCATGACTGCTCAAGGCTTCCATGGCAGCGTTAAAACACCCCATCGCCCGACTCTGAAAAAACATCACCCGAAGTCCCCTGGTATTTTGTTCGTCAGGCATCAGAATCACCTGAATGTTGCACCAGTCAAAAACCCCCTGATAAAGAATCCCGGCAATTTTCCGACCGCGATTATCCAACTGCCGTAATAATTTCATCTCTGGAGGAAGCTCCCCGGATTTCGGCTCATCCCAAGGATTCGGCTCCTTCAAGGCTTTGTCATCAAAATCTTCTGGGCTCTCAAACCCGACCTTGTCCTCATAGGCTTCCAAGTTGGCCAGAAACTCTGCTGGAAACTCCTTAGTCAGCTGAGCCATAATGAGTTCATCACAGGCAGGAAGATCGGCAAAACGCTCCAGCAAAGTAAAATAACGAGCCGAAAAACGTTCATTCATCCGCAACGTATCTTCCAATTCCTGCTCTTTGTATTTGAATTGTTCTTCCGACTCAAACATGAATACCTTTTGCTGTTTTTGCTGCCGCTGTCCCTACCCCTCGGGAAAAAACCGGAGGATTCCCGTTTACATATTCTGTACAAGCAATCTGCCAAATTCCGAACAGGAGACTTTTTGCGCGCCTTCCATCTGACGTTCAAAGTCATAGGTTACCGTACGATTAGCAATGGTCCGATCAATCCCCCGCAAAATCGCTTGTGCGGCTTCTGTCCAGCCCAAATAGCGCAACATCATTTCTGCCGAGAGAATCAAGCTGCCGGGATTCACCATGTCCTTATCCGCATATTTAAGCGCGGTTCCATGCGTGGCTTCAAATATTGCGCAGCCGGTTTGGTAATTAATATTACCGCCGGGAGCGATGCCAATTCCTCCCACACAGGCAGCCAGAGCATCGGAGATGTAATCTCCATTCAAGTTTAGGGTCGCAATAACACCGTATTCGGACGGGCGGGTCAGAATCTGCTGCAGAAAGGCATCCGCGATTACATCCTTGATTACCATGTCTTCTCCGTTACAAGGATTCTTCAAGGTATGCCATGGGCCGCCATCCAGGGGCACTGCGCCAAATTCCTCACGGGCACATTCATAACCCCAGTCACGGAAAGCTCCTTCCGTAAACTTCATGATATTGCCCTTATGAACCAGGGTGACAGAATCCCGCCCCTGAGCAATCGCATATTCAATCGCAGCTTTTACCAAACGCCAGGTGCCATCCTTTGAAACCGGTTTCAACCCAAGACCAGTGCTTTCCGGAAAACGTATTTTGCGATAACGTTCGGGAAATTTCTCCTTGACAAACGCGATCATAGCCGCGGCTTCCGGAGTGCCTGCGGCAAATTCAATCCCAGCGTAAATGTCTTCCGTGTTTTCTCTAAAAATCACCATATCGACCAAGTCCGGACGTTTTACCGGAGATGGCACCCCGGTAAACCAGCGCACCGGGCGCAAACAAACATAAAGATCACATTCCTGACGAATGGCAACATTCAAACTGCGGATCCCGCCACCTACTGGAGTGGTCAAAGGCCCTTTGATGCCAACCAAATATTCTTTGAAAGCCGCCAAGGTTTCCGCTGGCAACCATTCCCCAGTTTCTTTAAAAGCCTTCTCCCCAGCCAGCACTTCCCGCCAAACAATCTTGCGCCGGTCGCCATAGGCTTTGGCCACCGCACCATCCACAACAGCCACCGTAGCACGCCAGAGATCCGGCCCTGTTCCATCCCCCATGATAAAGGGAATGATCGGATGATCACCAACCACCAAACCAGTGGCTGACATATAAATCTTATCAGACATTTGTATTTTTCCTTCGCTTCTCATGTAATTTTCAAGTTTTTGTCTGTTTCAAGTAAAAAGGTAATATAATGTTGTTTGACTATTTTACCCGAAAACGCAAATGCTTTTCAGCAACAAGAAGAACTTGCTCAGCAATCGGCCAATCCCCCGAGGGATCAGAGCTTCCAGCTCCGGATCCTCCCCGTCTCCGTCCCCGCGACTTTTCCTATTGTGAAAGCGAACCGCGAACTCACGAAAAAGTCCCTGCCTATGAGCATCCCCCCCCATTTTCGTACCTTTCGCGGTTAGAAAACAGGTTGTGGGCGCCAGTCCACCCCAAGTTCGTCCGTGTCCGTCCATGCTATTTTTAGATTTATCGATGACAATCCTTGTTCTTTTTTTTCTTCTCAGGTTGAAATTAGTGGTACAGGTTTTATACTTAAAAGAGGTACTGAAAAATTAAAGAGTCGCTTGCTTTCAGTCAAGGTGTGCCTCAAAATGACCACAAAAAGAATACAACCCTATTTTTATCTGTGTTTTCTGTTATTTCTTTGTCTAGGGAATTTTATATTATCTGCCAACGAAGCGAAGTCTGAGTTACAGGGCTGGCGGAAGAAAAGAGCTGAGATTTTTGCTCAAATTGAACAGGAACTTGCAGCGAAAGTTGCGGCAGAAGTTCACATGGAAGACGCTGCCGCATCCTTGGCTATCCCGCTCCCCATCGTAAAACCGGAAAGATCGGTCAGTGACGCTTTTGTAGAAATCAGGAAGAAAGCCGAAGAGGCCGCCAGAGCCGCCAGACCCATCCGGGAGTTGCAAAGCATTGTCCACGATGCGGAACGCCTTTTCCCGCTATACAAAGTCGGCGATCGGACCAGTGTACGGCTGCGCACCAAAGTCTATCCGATCGCCAGTGGAATTGTTAATGCTATTTCGAACGAAAGAGTGCAAATCGGCTCGCGCTGGATCCCCATCCAGGATATCGCAGAAGAACAACGCTTCGCCTTTGACGAACAAAAAACAACGGATCTCCGACAAAACTATGTTATGCGGCAAAACAGCATGCAGTTCGCATTGTTCAAAAATGCCAGTGATGAGCTTTTTTTGAAACTGTTACCCACACAAATGCGCCAGGCGGGATATGTTCCAATCAATACCGGCAGCGAAGAACTGCCTAAACCCGAAAACTGGCTCAGCCATGAAATCGCACTGCAGCAGGAATGGAGCCGCTTACGCAAAGAAGCCAGCGAAAAACTCCGCCCCGAAATCGAAAAAAAACGCTTTGCCGAAAATCGATTCAAATACTACCAAAACAAAAAAGAATGGCGCCCCGCTGGAATGTTTCAGAGCCTGAAAAATCTGTTTGATTAATGGTTTTGTCACCGGTTAAGCGAAGCGCAACTCTTTTTGTAAACATTCTGTGCTCATCAACAGTTAACCAAATAAAAGGATTTATGGACATGTTGAAACACCTGACACCAGAAAAGCTGTTTCGAATGATTCTTGTTTTCGGCCTTACATTCAGCCTGCAGTTGTTGACTGCTCAAAATGCAACTCCACCGGCAAATCCGGCTCAAAACACAGATCAAAATGACGAGGATTTTGACGAAGAAGAAGAAGAAGACACACCGCAGACCGTCGACTGGCGACTTGAACGCGACGAAATTCTCAAGGAAATCAAAAAATATGTCGACGAAACAGTAGCAAAAACCGTCACCCGTGACACCACAACCCGATTCATCAGCGTGATGATCCAACGCGGAAGAGAAATCCCCAAAATGGGGAATTTCAGAAATCTCAAAGGCGTCGATATGGCCCAATGGAAATGGTCGATCCCCGAACCTAAAGCCCCAATCGAGGATATCGTCAAAACGAAAACCGAGGAAATTGTCCAGCAAGTCCATCTTGAATTTCCGGACACCGAACGGAAAAAATTCGACAGTGATGCCCAAGCAAAATATGAAATGTTTAAATTTGGGGAGCGTATTTCGATTGAGTTACGTCAGGGTTTGGGAACTAATACGGATGTTTCAGGTATTTTTCATGCCATCACGTCGGAACGGATCTTGGTTGGCAAACGCTATGTCAGCCGGCGGGATCTTGATCCCGACACAGAAGCGCGTTTCTACAAAGAACAGAACGCCATCCGAATTGAGGAATATGTCCGCCGTGAAAACGACCTGTATGATGCAAAAATAGCGAGTCGGATTGATGACTTGAAACGGCAGGAACTCCCGCCGGCCTTCCACACTTCCGGGTATGTCCCGGATCCGGATAAAACCGGTTCCAGTATCCGAACCTCAAAAGCGGATTTCTGGATCGCACGACGTACCCTGCATACGAAAATCTTCAAAATTCTCACTCAGCAAGCAAAAGAAAAACTGACCGCAATCGAAACCCCAAAACGTTTTGCTGAAAGAGGATACATTCAGGCGCCCAACGAAACCGAAGAAATCGAATGGATGCCGCAGCTTATTGCCGAACAAATCAAACTGGCCAAAGAAGCCGCACAAGCGCAAAGCCAACAACCACAAAACCCAGGTGAAATGCCGTATCCCAATCCGATGCAACCGATGCCTCCACAGCCGCTTCAATAAATTTTCCTGGCTCCGGCCAACAGCCTTTTCAATCAGGTTAACGCGCGATCCAGCAGAAAGAATAAAGAATGCCCAATCTCGACTCCAAAGAAGTTAAAAAACTGAGCAAAAACCACAGTAATCTGCAAGCCTTTGAAGACTTGGAGTTTCTGAATTCAGATAGCTGCCGGGCTTTGCGTCTGGAAGCAGAATACCTGAAGCCTGAAGTCACCATGCAAGACTCCCACGTGGAATCGACAATTGTGGTTTTTGGAAGTGCCCGCACCCTGCCTCCTGACGTCGCAGAAAAAAAACGGACAGAGGCTGCCAATAAACTCAAAGAAAACCCAGATGATCCCGAATTGCAGAGACAAGATCGACTGGCAGAAAGTCAATTGCAGGAAAGCAAATATTATCAGATGGCACGGGAATTCGCCAGTATTGTCACCACCTATGACCAGAATACAACAGACGGCTTCCAATTTGTCATTATTACCGGCGGAGGCGCAGGAATCATGGAAGCCGGCAACCGTGGGGCAGCAGAAATCGGCGGCATCTCGGTCGGACTGAATATCTCCCTGCCTTTTGAACAACTTGCGAATCCATATATCACCGAAGGACTGAATTTTAACCTGCATTATTTCTCCATCCGTAAAATGCATTTCATGAAACGGGCAAAAGCGTTGGGATGTTTTCCCGGCGGCTTCGGCACCATAGATGAACTATTCGAAGGGCTGACTCTTGTCCAAACCGGGATCATCCCGCCAATCCCAATCCTGCTCTTTGGCAAAGAATACTGGGAAAAAATCGTCAACTGGCAAATGTTTGTCGACCGGGGGTATATCAAAAAAGAAGATATTCATTTGTTCAAATACTGTGACTCTGCCTGGGAAGGATGGAATAATATCAAACAGTTCTACCAAATCTGAACAAACGACACGTACTAAGCGTTGAACAAATGACACGTACTAAGCGTTGAACAAACGACACGTACTAAGCGTTGAACAAACGATACGTACTAAGCGTTGCGCAAAATGCAACCCGACTCAATCCAGCAAGTCCTCTGAGATGGCTTCCTCACATGCCGGCAAATTCACCCATCCGAACGAACACAATCTCCAAGTTTTCCTTTCTGGCTTTACTGCTGATTCTGGCAGCTGTCCTGCTGAGGCTTTCAGCTACCTTTATCCATGCCATTATTATTGCGCTCCTGCTTGGAAATGTATTGTTCCCTTTTCATCGTCTGGTCCGCCGCTGCCTGAGACAATTCTGCCGTGGGATTCAGCGCCGGCGTTGCAGCCGTTTTTCACCACGGCAAGCGTTGGGACGGCTGGCTGGACGCTGGCAGCTTGCTTTGTCAAACAATCCGCCGCATAGACCGTTGCTGCTAGCTAGGTTTTGTCGCCGTTGCGGCCTTTCTTTTGCCCGGTTTTTGCAACGTCATCTACAGCCGCCGCCGATCCAATTCGCAAGGGAAATCTTGGATCGCCGGAAAAAACTGGCTGCCGGTCTCTCGGTTACCCTGATTGTCATGCTGGTTGCTTTCCCAGTGGTCTTGTTCTTTCATTCGGCTTTTATCCAAGGCAAATATCTGCTTAATAAAGGGCTGAACAGCCTCCAATCAGGAGAAATGGCCAGCCGCATCAATACCTTTTATGAAAATGAAAACACCCAATTGACTCTGCAGAAAATTCAGGATTCCCGGAGCGGTAAATTCCTCCTGCAGGAACTCGCTCAATTCCTGGATTCACCGGAACTCTCTGCCCCACCGAAACTTTCCGACGATAACACCATTTCGGATCATGAGCAGTCCCTTGAAAGTCCGATGCTGCCGGCTATTACGGATGCGGATGAAGTCATTCTTCCTGAACAGAAACCACGCAATAACGCGGAGTTGTCTCTTGTCATTGATTTGCTGCAGAAAAATCTGTTAACGGTCTCGCGCAGAGTTTTATCGTTGCTGCAGAAAATCACCTTAAAGGCGATTTCTGCAACCGGCAGCATTCTTTTTAACTTGTTTTTGATGGTGATCGTCCTTTTTTTCGTGTTTTACAAGGGCTCTTATCTGGTGGTTTTCTTCCAGCAGGTCGGCCCGTTCGCCCCAGATGACTACCAGCAGATCTGTTTTAAAATCGAACATACCGCAAAAACGGTTTTTGTAGGCATCTTGGGAGCGGCTCTGATTCAGGGTCTGGCCAGTATGGTTGGCTTCTGGTTGACCGACCTGCCAGCCTTGTTCCTCGCTGTCCTTTCAGCAGCATGCTCCATTATCCCGTTCGTCGGAACCGCGTTGGTCTGGTTCCCGGGTGCAATCTATCTCTTTTTCAGCGGACACCCCCATGCCGCGATCTTCCTCTGCGCCTGGGGATTGCTCTTGGTCGGCAATATCGACGGCATCGTACGCCCCTGGCTGATGAGCGGAGGAAAAGCAAAACTATCCTTTGGAGTCCTCTTCTTTTCCATCCTGGGGGGACTGCGAACCTATGGATTGATCGGTATTATTTACGGCCCGATGCTGATCGGAATCTTTATTACCGTCATGGCCATCTTCGCCGAAAAATATAAACGCAGCTGAGGACTTGCCGTGAATCTGCATTCTGCGCTGAAGCATACCCAACAACAACTGGCCGCAGGAAACTGCAGCAATGTCCAACAGGAAGCGCGTTGGATTATCGAACAGCTTTGCCGAGAATTCAGTCTAACAACCAATACTAATTCGCTGCCGCAATCCTTTCTGCAACGCCTCACTCAGTTCATTCAACGCCGCCAGGCGGGAGAACCCCTGCAATATGTCTTGGGCAACACCGCCTTTCATTGCCTGGAATTGCAGGTCGGCCCAGGCGTACTGATCCCCAGGCCAGAAACAGAAATTCTCGTCGAACAAGCCCTGAACTGCTATCCCGGACAGGGAATGGTCTGCGATCTGTGCACCGGCTCCGGAGCCATCGCACTGGCCATGGCCAAAAACCTGCCGCAAACTTCGTTTGTCGGCAGCGATCTTTCGGAAGAGGCTCTGTTTTGGGCTCGAAAGAATCAACAGACAAACAACCTTCAGAATGTAACCTTTTTGCAAGGTGACCTTTTTCAACCCTTGGCGAAAGAATGGCGATTTTCCCTTCTGACCGCAAATCCGCCTTACGTTTCCACCCAGGAATATCAGGAACTCCCCGCCATGATACGGGATTATGAACCAGGACTTGCCCTGCTGGGCGGAAAAGAGGGTTTGGATCTGATCGCCCGAATCATCCGCTTAGCCCCCGCACACCTGCTACCGGAAGCATGGATTTTGCTCGAAATCGGCGCTGCACAAGGCGCCGCAGTCTACGAACTGCTGACTGCAAACCAATACGCCAACGTGCAGATCCGGCAGGATTATGCTGGGAAAGATCGGATTGCCATCGCTCAAACCACAGCCTGATATGTCAGTATTACCCTTTCGTTCATTATATGTCCATATCCCATTCTGCGAAGCAAAATGTGATTACTGCGCTTTTTATTCCGAACCGGCTTCAAGCGCAGAATTACGGCAAAAATATTTATCCCGTCTGGCTGAAGAATTTGCCCAAAAGAGCGAACACTGCCTCCCTTTACGTTCCATTTTCCTTGGCGGAGGAACGCCTTCCTGCCTGAATGCTGCCGAACTGAAACGCCTCTTATCGTTGATCCAGCAGTATTTCCGCTTTGTTCCGGATTGTGAATTCTCCATGGAAGCAAATCCAAATTCCCTGAATGAAGAAAAAATCCGGATCGCCAGTGAACTCGGCATCAATCGCCTGAGCTTGGGAGTCCAATCATTTCAACCCGCCATACGACAAATTTTAGGGCGCAGGGGAAGCCTTCAGAATCTTCCGGAAATCCTTCGCCTGGCAGAAAAATACAATCTGAAGAATCTGAATATCGACCTGATTTACAATATTCCTGGACAAACGCGGCAGGATTGGAAAAAGGATCTACAACTGGCCTGCGCTTTGCAACCCAGCCACCTATCGGCTTACGCATTGATGCTGGAAGAACATACCCCACTGGCCAAGCGCCTCTCTCCCCAGGACGATGACGATGAATTCTGCAACTTCTGGAACCTGACCGACGAAGTGCTTGCAACAAAAAAACTTGCTCGATATGAAATCTCTAATTTTTCGCGACCGGGTTGCCAATGCCGACATAATAATGAGGTCTGGCATGGCCAAACCTATCTTGGCTGCGGCCCGGCTGCCGTCTCGTTTGACGGAGAAAACCGCCCCGCCAACCCGGCAAATTTGCAAGACTGGTTGAAGAATGCAACGCAAACCCAGGATATCCTGACACAAGAACAACGCGCGGCAGAAATTTTAGCCTTCGGTTTGCGTACTCTCGCCGGATGGAATTGCACGGAATTTCAACAATTAACCGGATTCACACCCCGGAAACTGCGGGCAAACGCATTAACAAGACTGGAACAGCTCGAACTGCTCGAAATCACCGAAAATTATATCCGCCCAACCGCAAAAGGGTTACTCTTTAATGACGATATCTTGGAAAGCCTCATTTAAGGCAGGGAACCTTCCCTTTCGATTCGGGGACAAACAAAACCTTGTCCGGGAAGTTACGTATCTGTTGCCACTACAACCCTGCGTCATTCCGGGAAAAGATTAAAACGAGCCAAACGGCCATTCAGCAGAAATTCAAATTCCAGAACATGCTGATTAAGATGATAGATCAGCAGGGATTCCTCTGCATCGCTCCGGTCGTCAACAACAGGTCCCATGGCATCAAGCACTTGTGTCAGGGAAGTCGTCCGATCCAGCCTTGTCAAAGAAGAATTCAGATTCTCCACACACAGCTCGGCAGCGCGATCCGCAAAGGTTGAATGCGCCTCCAAACTGTAATCAAAAATCACTCCGATATAATTCAAATGCCCTTTCTCATATTCCAGTATCAAGCCACTTTCCCTGAATTCAAACTTAAAAACTTCTTCGGCGACTGCCAAAATCCGCTGTGGACGCCCAAATTGACTAGCCTCGGCTGGCACACTGCCAAAACTCAACCCATTCAGGTAGAATGATTGACAATCAAGTTGCAGTCGACAAAAAGAAAGAACCCGCCAACTTCGACTTAAACGCCAATACGAATACTTCCGCAGTAGCTTCTTCAAACCCATGTCTAACTCTCCCAAAACCAGAGAAAACAAAATTAAAGTAACGGCTCAATATAAAGAGTAATTCAAGGCCTGTCAACTCCTGATTGAGGTACCCCGCCTCACCGGATTTGCTTCCCCTGCCGCCACGAATATCCCGAAAATGGCAAACCCTTGTTTTTCTACTATAGTATTATTGCCTTCCGTAAGCAGTTCGTTCTTTAGACCGATTCACATTCTGAAAGGAAGAAAATGCCTGATTATTCCCTGAAAGGGTTTATCCCCCACCCAATTTCCACCGAATATCCCCCTGAAAAACGGCGATATCAGGGCATCCCTACACTGGAAGTGCTTCCTTCAGGCCGACTACTGGTAGTGTACTATGCCGGTGTACTGAAAGAGGAAGGCCCGGGAAATTATGTGGTACTGGCCTGCAGTGATGACCATGGCTTGTCCTGGCAGGAAATTCAGATCATTGCCCCTCCCTCTGGTGCCAAGGAACGTGCTTTTGATCCAGTGCTCTGGCTGGATCCCTGCGGCCACCTCTGGTGGTGCTGGAGCCAGGGAGTCTCCCACGGAATGAGTGATATTTTTGATGGCCGTAACGGAGTCTGGGCGGCAGTGTGCAAAAAACCACAGGCCAGCACGCTGAAATGGAGTTCCCCCCGGCGTCTGGGGGAAGGAGTACAGATGTGCAAGCCCACCATACTGCAAGATGGCAGCTGGGCTTTCCCCGCTGCCTTGTGGAACTACTGGCCGGAAAAAGTCGCTCCGGAGTTCAAAGGTCTGGCTCGTTCCAATCTGCTGCTGAGCAAAGATCAGGGAAAATCGTTCACCTTGCTTCCAGGACCGGATATCCCGGAACGGGTTTTTGATGAACATGTACTGATTGAACATCCTGACGGCAGCTGGGATATCTTCGCCCGAACCATATACGGAATTGGCAAAAGCACCTCCCGAAATCAGGGAAAAACATGGAGCCGGGGTCGGGATTCCGGACTGGGCGGCCCAAGTTCACGATTCGCTCTGCGGCGCCTTCGCTCTGGAAAGCTGCTCTTGATCAACAACGAAACTCCCCAATTATTGCCTGGAGAAAAACGCAAGGGCTACCCTCGACAGAAATTAATCGCCTGGCTTTCCGCTGACGAAGGAACATCGTGGTATGGACGACTGGTTTTTGAAAATCGAAATAACGTCAGTTACCCCGACTTGGCCGAAGCAGAGGATGGCTTTATCTATGTGGTCTATGACAGGGAACGAACCACCGCAGGAGAAATTCTGATCGCTAGATTCCGCGAAGCGGATGTCGCAGCCGGCACTTTTCAAACACCAGGAAGCTATAGCGCACTGGTCGTCACAGCATATCCCGCCAAACACTCATAATCACGACATCAATACCCCGTACTCCAGATCGTCCAAAGCGTCCATTGCGCCCTGGGATTTTCAAAAGCTGGAAGAGAAAATGTGGTGTTCGTTCAACGTTGTACCCGTCCGGAAGCAGAGCCTTTCATCAAACGTTCAACTTCCGTACGGGAAATACAATTAAAATCCCCGGGAATGCTGTGCTTGAGCGCACTTGCCGCCACAGCAAAACGAATGGCAATGGAAGGATCAACAAATTCCGGAGTATTCAGCGCGAAAAGCAATCCTGCACAGAAGGAGTCTCCTGCCCCGAAACGATCGACAATATTACGGATCTCATAAGGGCTATACGTTGTTCCATCGCTGGAAAGAGGGGCAAACCAAGCCGTTTTTGTTTTGCAATCGTACAGCATGCCACCCCAATTGTTATGATCCGCTGAAATACTTTCGCGCAAAGTCGTCGCAATATATTTCGCGCCGGGAAACTTTTCCGCCAGCCGTGCAGCAACTTGCTGATAACCATCAATATTTAATTTGCCCTCTTCGACAGAAGTACCCTCTGCCCGTATACCAAAAACATCGGCGGCATCTTCCTCATTTCCGATAATCAAATCTGCCAAGGAGACGATTTCAGTCATACAACGTTCTGCCAGTTTGTTTTTTACCGTGCCGGGCTCCCAATTCCAGAGTTTTTTCCGGTAGTTCAAATCAACAGAAAGCGAAATTCCATTATGAACAGCCTGCCTGGCAACCGCCAATGTGGAAGCAAAAGCATTTTGGGAAAGTGCTGGTGTGATCCCCGATAGGTGAAGACTGCTGACACCATCGAGCATCAAATCAAAATCATAGGCCGTTGGAGGCAGTTGCGAAATGCTCGAATGCTCTCGATCATAGAGAACTGTGGAGCCTCGCATATTAGAGCCTTGTTCCACATAATAAATCCCCATGCGACCAGTCTCCGAGTACACAATCCGGGAAACATCAACTCCGAGACCTGCAAACTGAGCCGAAAAAGCCAGGGAAACAGCATTCGATGGCAATGCCGTCAGATAACGGCTGCTGCCGCCAAGCAGTGCAATCGACGCACAAACATTCGCCTCACCACCACCAAAAGTCGCCTCCAATTGCCCTGGCAAAACCTGCGCAAAACGCTTTTTCCCAGGCGTACAAAGCCGCAACATCACTTCGCCAAACCCGGCAATACAATATTTATTCATTGCGATCCTCTCTGAAATGTATTGAATATAACCTTATTTCCTCGAAAATCCACCGCCGAAGCGGACCGGACGATACCAGTATATTTCTTTTTTTGTGGAAGATTTTTTAAAAACGACTCATGCAAGGCATTGGGTACGTGTACGTTTGTAGTTTAGCCTTCAGGCTGCATAGCCCCCGCAGATCCGCTCTCCAGAATGTGCCCGTAGCTTCCAGCTCCGGATCCGCTCCCGTTCCCGGCGGTCGCAAGCGGTCGCTAGATCTGCTATCTCGTTTTCTCTGTAGTGCATCGATGAGGCACCACGAAGCACCCGGTTTTGGTGAGTGACTTTGGCAAAATTTCAGTCCGCTAAAAAACCGGATGAGCCAAAAATATTGCGGTGATAATTGACATCGTATCATAGCCGCACCCGTTTCGGAATTGTTGCCGCCCTCTTGTAAAAGCGAATCGCAGACCCACGCAAACCTCCCCGCGGATGAGCATCACACAAAAAATTTTCGTGTTTTTCGTGCTTTTCACGGTTAGAAAATAGGTTGTAGACGTTAATCCACCCCAAGTTCGTCCGTGTTCGTCCGTTTGTTCACTCTGGCAAAAAACGCTTTCTCAGCAATATTTTCTAGTGACAGGTATCAAAACGTTTAATTTCATTTACATTATGAGCTTAAGGATCGGATAGCTCTACTTGAGGACAAGAACTGAAAGGAAATATCGTGATGAATGACTGGGAAAATCAACAACTGACTGGAATCAATAAAATCCCCGGGCATACGCTCATGGTGCCTTTCCAAAGCAAGGCCAATGCCTTGAACGGAGAACGAACGTTGTCCCCGTACTTCAAACTGCTTACCGGAGCCTGGCGCTTTCATCTCTATCCCCGACCCAACGCAGTACCGGAAAATTTTCACCAGCCGGATTTTGACAGTTGTGATTGGGAAGCAATCATGGTACCCGGCAACTGGCAGATCGAGGGGTTCGGCAAGCCCCATTACACCAACAGTGCTTATCCTTTCCCACTGGATCCACCCCGTGTTCCCAGTGAAAATCCTACCGGTTGTTATCTTCATGATTTCAATGTGGACAGTTCCTGGTGCGGAAAACGCCTGATGCTCAAATTTGCCGGGGTCGACTCCTTTTTCTCCCTATGGGTAAATGGCAAATTTGTCGGCATGAGTAAAGGCAGCCGCAATCCCGCGGAGTTTGAAATCAGTACTTTTGTGGAAGCCGGGCTGAACCACTTGGCCGTACAGGTCTTGCAATGGTCCGACGGAACCTATCTGGAAGATCAGGATATGTGGTGGCTCAGCGGAATCTTCCGCGAAGTTACACTCACCGCAATCCCTCAACAGAATATCTTCGACGTCTTCGCCAAAACCGACCTGGATGAAAAAAATCAGGGCACTGTGCAAATCGAAACCGTACTCTGCAATTACGGCAGCTCTGCCAGAGCTGGAAGCCTCGAAATCGAACTCTTCTCCCCACAAAAAACGGCAGTGTTCAAGACACCACTCTGTGAAAAATTCCGAAACCTGAAAGCGGAAACACAAACTACAATTCAATTACAAAACGAAATCAGCAATGTTGAACCCTGGAGCGCTGAAACTCCAACGCTTTATACCCTACTACTGACACTGAAAAACTCGCGCGGAGAAGTACTGGAATATAACAGCCTGAAAATCGGTTTCCGCCGCATCGCCCTGCAAAATGGGAATCTGCTGATCAATGGCATTCCCATCATGCTCCGGGGTGTCAATCGACATGACTTCAATACCGATCTCGGCAGAGCCGTGAGCTATGATGCCATGCTCGACGATGTACTGCAGATGAAAAGACATAATATCAATGCTGTCCGTACTTCCCATTACCCGAATGACCCGCGCTTCTATGAACTCTGTGATCAGTATGGACTCTATGTCCTGGCGGAAGCCGACCTTGAAACGCATGGCTTCGGTTATGAAAAAGGAAATATGCCAGCTTCCTGGCCGGAATGGGAAGACGCATTCATGGATCGCATGACCCGCATGGTCGAAGCGTATAAAAATCATGCCAGTATTATTATCTGGTCGCTTGGCAATGAAGCCGGTTTCGACAGCAATCATCAGAAAATGATCGACTGGACGCGACAACGCGATCCCTCAAGGCCAATCCATTATGAACGGGAAACCGATTACCAAAAGGTCGATTTCATCAGCCCCATGTATGCTACCCCGCAACGATGCCGGGAAATGCTCGAACAATTCCCTGCCGATAAACCCTTCTTCCTGTGCGAATACGCTCATGCCATGGGAAATGGCCCCGGAGGACTCGAGGATTACTGGCAAATGTTTTATTCGCAACCAAGGATGCAAGGCGGCTTTGTCTGGGAATGGTGCGATCACGGCATCCGTACCGCTACCCAGGATGGCAAACTCTTTTTTGCCTATGGCGGAGATTTTGGTGATTATCCGAACGACGGCAATTTCGTTGCAGATGGCCTCGTGTTCCCTGACAAGACGCCATCTCCGGGCCTGCTGGAACTGAAAAAGGTCCTTGCACCAGTCCGTCTAGAAGCCATCGATTTGAAGAAGGGGCTTTTGAAAATCACCAACCACTATGATTTTCTCAGTTTGGCGCATCTGCATATCACCTGGAGTTTCAGCGAAAATGGCAAGCCGCTGCAAAGCGGTATCCTCCCCACACAAAAACTGCCTGCTCGCCAATCCGGCACCCTGAAAATTCCCTTTACCATGCCGGACATCACCTGTCCGGACGCTGAATACTTCCTGAATGTCACGTTCCTGCTGGGCACCGATACACTCTGGGCTCGCTGCGGTCATGAAATCGCTTGGGCACAATTCCAAGTGCCGAGCAAAACCATAAAAAAACAAATCCACTGCTCCGGCTTTGCAGAAACCAACTGCCAGGAAGACGCGGAAAAAATTTTTCTAT
>Ga0172378_10002656_pt1 | contig 16804 bp, 17 predicted proteins | sample GrowelOW332metaG_FD_119755 | JGI IMG/M metagenome (GOLD analysis project Ga0172378, IMG submission 119755) | Groundwater microbial communities from an aquifer near a municipal landfill in Southern Ontario, Canada - Pumphouse #3_1 metaG | ecosystem: Environmental > Aquatic > Deep subsurface >... | reverse complement strand
GCGGGGTCCTTAAGATCCCCCCTCGCGATGAGGACCTCTCTGGTGAGGACCCAGTATATGCATGCGAGCGCACGCCTTCCTTTGTTGTTGGTCGGAAGGACGAGATCGACATTCCTGGTCTCGTTGTTGGCATCGCACATCGCAACGATCGGGATGCCGATGTCCAAAGCTTCCTTGAGCGCCTGTTTGTCCGCTGCAGGATCAGTGCACACCAGAACTTCCGGCTCCATGAAACCCGCATTCATAGGATTGGTCAGGATTCCCGGAACGAAACGACCTGCGAAAGCGGGTGCTCCGATCGCTCTGGAGAACTCCCTTGCGGGTTTCTGTCCGTACTGCCTTGCGGAAACGACCAGGATCCTCTTTGGGTCAAAACGAGATAGGAACTTGGCTATCGCCCTGATCCTCTCATCCGTCTTCTTGACGTCAAGGACGTACAATCCGTCCTGCCTGACCTTGTATATGAAATCCTTCATGTCAGCGCTTTTCTGCTGTGTGCCGATGTGTACGCCCGACGTGAGGTATATGTCCTCGGCGACCAATAATTCGGTGTTTTCCGCTTCACTCATGTGTAAACCCCATTCATTCTCTGGTAACAGTGATAGGGACAACGCCCTTCTCGTATTCCAGCATGGCGATGTCTATCGGTTCCAGCATATCCGCCGGATAGTCTACGAGAACAGGTGCGCCGAACGATATCTGAAGCGCCCTTGCACCGATAATCCTTGCCTTCTCAAATCTAGTGTACTTCATAGTTCACCATACCGGAGTGTTCGGATATTAGGCTCTTAATTATAAAGGTTTTGGAATTGCGAGTCCCTCTCCGCAGGTGCAGGCACCTTCCCGCTCCGACACGTGCATTGAAAACAAAATATATACCGCTTCGCTCATCAAAGGAACATGACGGACGGCCTGACACTTTGTGCCGCTGCTTTCCTCCGCAATAAAGGAAAGGGCGTCATAACCGAGAAAGAATTCCTCATGGGCATCTCGATGGACCTCCATTGGATGCCTTACAGGGACGCACAGAGACTCCTGTCGGCACTTCTGAAGAACGGAACGTTCGAGAGTAACGGAGAGTATATCAAAGCGAACTTCGAGACGTCGGAAATAGACATACCGGTCGCCTACAGACCGCCGGCGGACCTTCTGAATGATCTTTCTGTCGAAAAAACGGCAGTGCCGCCTGCAAAAGAAAAGGACGTTCTCCCAGCACTCATGGCGGAGGCCGAAAGATCGGGAATGAAGAAGAAGGAGTTCATCGCCGCCAGCAACATGATCCAGAAGAAGCTTAACATAGACGTCGCCGCAGCGGGACTGATCGTCCTGAGGGACAGGGGCATCGATATTTCGCCGTTCATCGAAACGGTCTACCGCAACGCGGCAGAGGAATGATCATTCCTTCTTGATGAAATTGCTGAGCGTCATCCTGTTCCCGGACTGACCGCCGCCTATCGGAGAACCGGAAGAGACGGTCTCCATCAATCTTATGTCCAGCGCTTTCTCGATCTTCCTCACGAGTTTGTCGTCCGGAACGAGATCGTTCGCTTCCACCTTGGCGAGCGTACCTTTCTTCTCGCTTATCATGGCCGCGAACTGTTCCAGCTCCATGCCTCTCGCTGAACGGGCATTCTTGATAGCCGTTCCGTAGTCGTCGATGATCTGAGTCGTCTCGACGCCTGCATAAACATCCCTGGTCTGCATGCGCCTCTCACGCTTCTGCAGACGCTGTTCGATGATCTCCGCACTGGGGGCGGGACCTCCTTTGGCACTCGTGGCGCCCCTGTTCTCATCACCGAACTTGGAACAGTTGGGACACACGCTAAGTCTCGATCCCTCTATGAACACCGGCTTGGTGACCGGTACCTCCTTACCGCACATTTCGCAGATCATCATACCTCAGAAAGCAAGCAGATAATTAAAACTGATGCACCGACCGTACATCCCCGCGGAACCGAAGTCCCAAAAGTAATAAAAGGGGTGATGCATAGGGCGAAACGAGGTAGACTCTATGGATGACGCTCAAAATGACGAATTGACCTCCGAACTGAAAGCGAAGATATTGACGCTTGAGGAGAGGAACGTCAGGCTTATGGAAGATCTCCAAAACGCCGAGAACGATAAACGTTATTCTGAGAGCGAATTGTTCAGACTCCAGAAGGACCTTACCAGGCTCAGAAGCGAGATGGAGAGGCTCAAGAGTCCCCCACTCATCATCGGAACGCTCAGGGATGTCCTTCCGGACAACCGTGTAGTCGTGAAGAGTTCTACCGGTCCCGACTTCATAGTATCGGTCTCGGAGTACTGCCCGGTCGAGGATCTGATCCCCGGATCGAGAGTATCACTAAACAAGCAGACCCTCGCGGTGATGAACGTCCTGCCCGCACCATGGGACCCGGTTGTCACCGGAGCGGAGATACTGGACAGACCCGACATCACGTACGCTGACATCGGCGGTCTCAAGTCCCAGATGGTGGAATTGCGCGAGGCCGTAGAGGACCCGCTGCTGAGACCGGAGCTCTATATCAAGGTCGGGATAGAGCCGCCCAAGGGCGTTCTTCTCGTCGGTCCTCCCGGAACCGGAAAGACCATGATGGCCAAAGCCGTCGCGAACGCCACGCAGGCAACGTTCATCAGGCTCGTCGGCTCCGAGCTCGTCCAGAAATACATCGGCGAAGGCGCGAGACTCGTGCGCGAGCTCTTCGATCTCGCCAAGGAGAAGGCTCCGAGCATCATCTTCATCGATGAGTTGGATTCGGTGGGTGCGAAGAGACTGGACGTCGCAACGTCTGGTGACAGGGAGGTCCAGAGGACGCTGATGCAGCTCCTCGCGGAGCTTGACGGTTTCACTCCCGTGAGCAACGTCAAGATCATCGGTGCCACCAACAGACCCGATATCCTGGATGATGCGCTGCTCAGGCCGGGAAGATTCGACCGTATCATAGACGTGGGACTTCCGGACGTGGAAGCGCGTACCGAGATCTTCAGGATCCACATCAAACACATGAACACCGAATCGGAAATAGACCCGAGAAAGTTATCGGATCTGACCGAAGGCGCATCCGGTGCCGAGATCAAATCCATCTGCACGGAAGCGGGGATGCTTGCGATCAGGGACGGACGCGACACTGTGACCATGGATGATTTCGTTAAAGCCAAGACGAAGGTGCTCGAGGCCGGAAGGAACAAGATAAAACAGGTACCGGCATTGATGTTCGGATGAACATCCTGTCCCGGCTGATCGTCTGACCGGCGTTCGCCATCAGCGTCCTTTGGTCTTACCGGTGGATGTGAAGATTGTTCATTGCACAGTGGGACGACCGGATCATTCCGGTTCGGAATCTTCTCCGCCGAAGAACTGCAGCTGCATGGCGGCATACAGCTCTTCCATACCTGTGCCCTCTTTGGCCGATACGGCACGCATCTCCCCGAACACCCCTACGTTCTCCAGGGCCTTCAGCAGTTCCGTGCCCACGACCGTCTGGGGATTGGCATCGTTGTCCAGAAGGTCGCCGTAGAGACTGTAGGAATCACCGAACCATGTTATGAGCCTGTCCATCTCCTCTTTCTGGAGGAGGTCCGTCTTCGTCAGAACGTTGAACATCGGCAGTTCCAGTCTGAACTGGACCAGCGACGACAGTACCATGCTCGATATGAATCCGTTGGAGTTCTTGCAGAGCATAGGATCCGAAAGGTAGATTATCATCGACCTGTCCTTCCCCAGCGCATCTATGATGACGTTGGAGGATTCCCTGAACGCGAACAGCTCCAACTGTCCCGGGGTGTCGACGAGGACATATTTCGTCTCGAGGTCCTTGACGGCATCCGTCAGTTTTTCGATGTTGACGGCCATGAGGTCCGCGGCAACGACCTGGGCACCGTTGGGCCCGAGTGAATACTCGTCCATGACCTCATCCAACGCGACCCATTCCCTGATGTCCACATCGGCGACATACGGGATCGAGTCCGCACCGGGATCGAGATTCAGCACGACTGAGTCCACACCGTGATAGTCCAACCACTCCTTGTAGGCCTGGACCAATGTGCTCTTCCCGCTCCCCGCAGTACCGACAAAATAGATGAATTTCATGCAATGACGCTCCGAAACGACCATCGTCAGATACGCAACGTGAATTTATAATGTTCTGAAGAAACCGCCACCGCTTCCCGTTTATACCCGGGACGCCGTTCGCTCCCCCGTGATATTCTATTTCTCAGCCACGGGCAACTCTCTGCAGGTAGCTGGAATCATAGGAAGGATACGTGGGGACCGAATGGTCTCCATCGGCGATTCCCTGAGACACGGTGAGACCGATTTCGACCTGACGGATGGCGAAACGGCCGGTATCGTGTGTCCGGTGTACTTCTACGGACTGCCGCTGCCGGTGGAGGAGTTCATCGGCAAGGTGTCCTTCAATGGAAAGCGACCGTCCATGTTCCTGGTCCTGACATTCGGCACGTTCACCGGGACCACAGGCAGGCAGGCCTCCAAGCTGATCGCCAAGAGAGGATTCAGCCTGGATAAGATCTTCTCCGTACCGATGCCCGAGAACTACATCCCGCTGCTGAGTGTACCGAACAAGGAGAGACGGGCGCAGCTCATACGAGCCGCAGAGGAGAACGCCGCAACGATAGCAGATCGTCTGGGAAGCACCGAAGGAAGGGACTGCGACGATCACAAGGGAAAACTGCCATCGGTCGTTTCGTCCTTCAGCAGACCCTTCTACGTATACGGACGCAGGACGAGAAGATTCCATGCAACCCAGAAATGCAACGGTTGCGGGAAATGCTCCGAGATATGCCCCGATGATGCCATCAGGATCGTCGACGGAAGACCCGTATGGGTCAAGGAGAGATGCTACAGGTGCCTCGCATGCATCCACAGATGTCCCATGGAAGCCATAGAGTTCGGAAGAAGCACAGTGAAAAAAGAGAGGTACGTCAATCCTACGGTCAGATTCTGATTTGGGACGACGCTCTTGCCAACATTTATAGGACCACTCCGACCTCTACCGGCTGATGCCCGAGATCACCGATATGAGGATCGTCATCACAGGTGCGAACAGCGGTATAGGCCTGGAAGTGATGGACCTGCTGCTCAGAAAGAAGGGCAACACCGTCTTCGCCGTCGACCTGAATACGGACGGCATCGCGAAATTCGCCGAAGAATACGGAAATAGGGTCATACCGTTCGAGTGCGACGTTTCGAAGCCCGAGAACATAGACACGATCTTCCGTAACGCGGAAGATGCGATGGGCGGCGTCGACATATTCTACGCCAATGCCGGCTTCTCGTACTACGAGGAGATGGATTATGTGGACTGGGACCGCGTGCAGCGTATATTCGCCACCAATGTTTTCTCACCGATATACTCATATCAGAGATTCGTACAACATCTGGACGGCAGGAAGGGGATCTTCGCCATCACCGGATCCGCCATGGGGTACATGGGGATGCCGGGATTCACGCTGTACTCGTCGTCGAAGTTCGCGATCAACGGATTTCAAGAGACGATAGGTCTCGAGAAACCTGACAACGTGCACGTGATCACGCTGTTCCCGGTCGCGACCGACACGAACTTCTTCAGCACGGCCAGCGAACTGGAATTCGCAAAACCGTATCCTCTGCAGACCCCGGATGTCGTAGCCCGCAGGATGGTCAGGGGCATGGAAAGGGGGAAGAAGAGAGTGCGGCCATGCAGACTGTTCTCCGTCGCCATGGTGCTCTTCAAGATCCTGCCGTTCACCAAGACACTGTATCTCAGGGCAGAAGGTAAGAAGTTCGAGGCCTACAGGCAGAAGGTCCGTATGAGCGGAGGTCAGCACTCCTCGGACGAACAATGACGCCTTCCGATGGACAACTATTTATGACCGAAAAAAGAATGTGCGGTCCATGAAATGCTGTAAAGCCTCCGGTACCGTCCTAGGCGGTATCGGACTGATCGCCGTACTCGCGTTCACACTCGCCTGGCTATTCGCCTCTCTGATCGACACCTCATGGGTGTTCGGGACCGATATGCTCAGCGACCTCGGTGTCTCCGACACTGACGCGAAGTACTTCTTCAACTACGGATGTGTGATCGCGGGTCTTCTGATCCTTGTCTTCGGCGCGTACGGTGCGACCCTCAACGAATCGGTCGGCCATCAGATCGCCAGTATCCTCCTGATCTTCGCCGGTGCGATGCTCGCATGTCTCGGTCTCTTCCCGCAGAACTCTGACTACCACACCCCCATCGCGTACGCACTGGTCGTGTTCGCGGCCTGCTCGGCGATCTCGATGACCGCAAGCGACTGGAAGGTCGGACATCTAGTTCCCGGCGGTATCGCTGTAGTACTGATAGCGATAGTGCTCTGGACAGCGGCATTCGAACCTGTTGACGGCATGATAGAGGCCATCGCAGTCATATGCGGCCTCGCTTGGCTTGCAGTCCAGGGATGCAAATTCATTCTGGAATAAACGGGCACCCGTGCCCTTTCCATCTTTTCACTCCTACAGATTAATAAATGAGAATGCACTTTCCAGCATAGGTGCATAATATGGGCGAAAGACCTGGCAAAGTCATAATCACTTCTGCTCTGGCTATCATCGGCGGCATCTTGACGATCGCCTCCATGGCTATATATTTCGATCCCGGCAGCGAAAAGGTGCTCGCCGAGATCGGATTGGCCTTACTCATCGCGGTGCTGTTCTTCGCGGTCGGTGGTACCCTCTACAGAAACGGTCAGAGCTCCTGGAAATCTACGGTGTTCCTCAGTTTCATGAATGTCGCTGTGATCGCATGCGACATCCTGTACAAGACGATGGACCAGTATTTCGGAGCGATTCTCTTCCTGATTGCTTTATTCGTTGCGTTGCTGGCGGCATGCCCGTCCACTGCGAAATGGATCGTCACGGACAGAGCATAAACCTTTTTTCAAACCAACTTTTATTTACCAATAATTCGACCATCTAATCATTTTATGGTAATGTTTATTACCTCGTAAGAATTGATTCTCATCGATGGATGAGAAGTTCACATTTGCTTTACGGAAGATCGCGCTGCTCGGTGGCATCGACGATTACATCGCTGTGTCGTCGCGTGAATTGGGTGATGCTTTGGAGATGAGCCAACAATCCGCCTCCAAGAGGATCCTGGAGCTTTTGGACGAGAAATTTATCGTACGCGACCTGGGTGCGAGGAGACAGCGTATAAAACTCACCGACAAGGGCGTCGAGGAACTGAAGAAGGAGTACAACGAGTACCGCCGCATCTTCGAACTTTCGGACCATATCGTGATCCATGGAACCGTCACGGCCGGAATGGGCGAAGGCGGATATTACATATGCCAGAAACAGTACATGGACCAATTCGAGAAGGTTCTGGGCTTCAGACCGTTCGAGGGCACACTGAATGTGACCATCGACAAAGAGGATATCGGCAAACTTGACCTGATCAGGAGTACCGCCGGACATCTGATACAGGGATTCACTAACGAGGGCAGGAGTTTCGGGAACGTCATCGCGTACAAGGCCAAGATCAGGAATATCGAGTGCGCGGTCGTAGTGCCCGAGAGGTCACATTACAGGGAGGTCATCGAGATCATATGCCAATACCACCTCAGAAGGACACTGAGCCTCACGGACGACAGCCGTATCGACGTCAGGGTCGAGATCTGAGGACGTTCCGGGGTGAAGAACCCCCGGGAAATCATTTCCTGAACTTTCTCATCACCGAACGGAACACCGCCATACCGTCCCCCTCTTCCGAGGAGTAACCCCTTGTCCAGTCCGGATGCGTGAATCTCGTCATCACACGTTCGGGATGCGGCATCAATCCGAGCACATTGCCTGCCGGATTGCATATTCCTGCGATATCGGACGGCGAGCCGTTCGGATTCCACGGATATTCCGGTCTTTCGCCGTCGGGTCCGACGTATCTGAAGACTATCTGATCGTTCTCGTCGAGTTTCTCGACGAATTTCGGATCCGCACTCATGAGTTTCCCCTCGGCATGCGCGGACGGGAACATGACGACCTTCCTCTGCGGTATGTCCGAAACGAATATGCATTTACCGCGGTTGTCATTCCTGAGGAGCGTGGGGCGGCATTCGAACCTCGCTGAATCGTTCGTGTATAGCGCGGCCGTCGGAACAGGGGACATCACCTCTCCGATCGCAGGCAGCAATCCCAGCTCCACAAGGATCTGGAATCCGTTGCAGACCCCGAGGACTGGCTTTTCCATTTCGACGAATTCCCTGATCTGCGGTCCGATAGCGGCCTTTATTCTGGCCGCGAATATCGCTCCGGCACGGACGTAGTCCCCTGCCGAAAACCCTCCGGGCAGCACAAGGACGTCGTAATCCTCGATATCCCTGATCATGTCTTGGGGCACCCGCCCCGCCAATTGTTTGAGGTGCACCTTCTCCGGAGAGGCCCCTACCATCCTGAAGGCCTCGTACATCTCGTCCTCGCCGTTCGTTCCCTCGATCCTCAGGACGCAGACCCTGACATCCTCTGCCTTCATTCCGAGACACCTCCCATGATATTCCAGATAGGATCGTTCCAGGCCTTCCTGATGTCCGATACACCTAGATCGATGGCGTCCCTCACCACGAATCTGTTACCGCCGGTCCTTCCGATGCACACCGCACCGTCACCCATGATGCTTTGGAACGCATCGGCATCCTTATCGCTCACCTCTGCCAGCCAACGGGTGTTGCTCTCCGAGAACAGTTTCCTTTCCATTGAGAGCGGACCCATCCCTGCGAGGTCCATCGTCACGCCGATGTTTCCTGATATGCACATCTCCGCCGCTGCGACGGCGAGTCCACCGTCGGAACAGTCGTGACAGCTCTTGACGAGTCCTCCGTCCATCGCTTCCAGGACGGCATCGGTCATCTTGATCAGATTGTCGGCATCCACGCCCGGTACGTCGCCTCCCTTCCCTCCGAATTTGCGGAACAGCAGCGATCCCCCCATCTCGTCCTTCGTCTCCCCTATGATGTAGAGGCGGTTGTCCTCCGCCTTCATGTCGGCGGTCACGGCCTTCCTCACATCTTTGATGAGCCCCGTTCCGAGGATCATCGGCGTCGGAAGGATGAAGACTCCCCCTGGCGCCTCGTTGTATAAACTGACGTTACCGGAAGGTATGGGCAGATTCATCCTAACGCAAAGGTCACCTATCCCTCTGACGGCCTCCCTGAACTCCCCCAGTCTCTCCGGTTTCTCCGGATTGCCGAAATTGAGACAGTCCGTGAGCGCATGGGGCCTGGCACCCACCGCGACAAGATTGCGGCACGCCTCATCGACCGAGGCCATGCCGCCGTTGTACGGATTCTCTGACGTGAACCACGGATTGCATCCCACCGCCGCTGCGAGGCCTTTCCATCTTCCGGGTACGGGCATCAGCACCGCCGCATCTCCCGGTCCCGTGTTGTTCATCTCCCCGACCATCGGTTTTACAACCGTCGATGCACGGACCTCGTGGTCGTATTGACGGATGGCCCATTCCTTGGATGCGACATTGAGATCCGACAGCATGGTCAGTACAACGTCGTTGTATGAGTGTATCTCCGGGAACCTCTCGTCCTTCTTGGACGAGACCGCAGGCACCGTGTACGGCCTGTCGTAACGCGGACCGCCCGTGAGGAATTCCAGGTCCATGTCGAAGATCGGCTCCCCTCTCCAGAACAGACGCGTATGCGGTGTGTCCGTCGTCCTGGCCACGACCGTGGCGAGGACATCCCACATATCGAAGATCTCCAGTATCCTGTCCGCATTCTCCGGGAGACATGTCACCATCATACGTTCCTGGGATTCGGAGATCCATATCTCCCATGGAGATAGGCCCTCCTCTTTCAGCGGAACCTTCTCCAGATCCACATCCGCACCGCATCCGGCCTCCAATGCCATTTCGCCGATCACACAGCTCAGACCGCCGCCGCCGAGGTCCTTCATACCCGTTATCAGACCTCTCCTGTTGACTTCCAGACATGCGTGTATGGTGGGCTCCTTGGTGATCGGATCGCCCAGCTGGACCGCTCCTCTGGAATCCCTGTCCGATGTGGACGTGAGATCCGCCGACGCGAACGTCACCCCGTGGATCCCGTCGCGTCCCGTACGGCCTCCTATCAGTATCATCATCTCGCCGGGACCGCCTGCATAATTCAACGCCAGGTCCTTCCTTGGGACTATTCCCAGACATCCGACGTTGACGAGACAGTTCCCTGTATATCTCTCATCGAAGAATATCCCGCCCGATATGGTCGGCACTCCTACGCGGTTACCGTAATCCCTGATGCCGGAGACCACACCGTTCATCAGATACCGCGGATGCTTTATGCCCGCCGGTAACGCTCCTTTCATGTCTATCGGACCGAAGCACAGAGGGTCGACGAGACCTATGGGCTGAGCGCCCATGCACACCACGTCCCTCAGTATCCCGCCGATGCCTGTGGCGGCACCTCCGTACGGCTCTATGGCCGACGGGTGGTTATGGCTTTCGATCCTCAGTGCATATCCGTAATCGTCGTCGAAGACCATGACGCCGGCATCCCCTCTCGAGAGTATGTCGGGATTGTCGATGGCGAAGACGAATTCTCTCAGGATGTTCTTGGAACTCTTGTAGCAGCAATGTTCGCTCCATGCCTGTCCCAGGGACTGCAGCTCTATGTCCGTGGGATTCCTTCCCGCCTTCCCGAAGTAATCGACGATGACCTTCATCTCGCTCAGGGAGAGGCTCAGCCCCATCTCCGAGGAGATCTCCTTCAGTTCGTCATCCGTCGCCTTCAGTATATCGACGTCGTAAAGCGAAAAGGGAACATCGCGTCTGACCATCAGCCTTTCTGTGGGCACTGGATCATCTCACCGTCACGGTATAGTTCTGTATCACGGGATTGGCCAGGAGCTTCTTGCACATCTCCTCACCGGCCCTCTCGGCCTCGGCAGTGTCCATATCAAGCTCCATCTCGAACAGTTTGATGGTCTTGACGGAATCTACGCCAGTGAAACCGAGGGCCTCCAGTGTCTTCTTCGTGTTCTTCCCCTCAGGATCGGCAACGCCTTTCTTGAGCTCCACCCTGATCTCGACTGTAGCCATTGCACGCTCATGCGCGTACATGATTAAAACCGTTACGGGGCCGGTTTTCAGATGCCTTTCCGGACTTCGGATTCAGGCCCTCTTCCTGCCGAAGACCAGATAGCCCGTATGCCCAAGCATCTCGAAGGACGGCCTAACCCCTCCGCGATGCACCTCCATCTCGCGCTGTATGATCTCTATCGCGTGGACGTCGCGGAAGCCCTTCTCGCGCAACGCGTTCACGATGAGTTCCAACTGATTGGTGTTGGGTATGTAAGCGCATATCCTCCCTCCCGCTCTGAGACACGGCATGAGATTCTCCAGTGCCAATTCCGGATCCGGCATATCCATTATCAACGCGTCCGCATCGAAATCGACGGCCGTTTCCCTCGCATCGCCCAGCTGATACGTCCAGTATCCGTCCAGACCCGTGCGCTTGATGTTCCTTTGTGCACGGAGCGCGTTCTCCTCCTTGAATTCCACGGTGTGCACCTTGCCTCCGGGAGCGACCGCCCTCAGCAACGCCGTCGTCAGGGCACCTGAACCGGCACCCACCTCCAGCACCGAATCGCCGTATCTGATGTCGCAGTTGAAGAGGATGGAGGCCGCGTCCTTCGCGGTGATTATCTGTGCCCCGCGTTCCAGCGATTCTATCAGTTCCGCCGTGCCGGGACGAAAGGCCGTGAATTCCCTTCCGGCTATGGTCATGACGGAACCGTCGTCCATATCCCTGAGACGCGAACCGTCGACCGTACCCAACGATGCTATCTTGAGCATTCCGAACGATACCTTCAGCCAATGTTTCTTTCCGCTGCCGTCCATGAGGTAGATGAATTCGTTCTCTGCGAAGACCATGGTACCGCATATCCCTCTTTCGATTAATCCTTTCCCGAGGTTCTAGGCAACGGGAACGGTACGACGACCGAAACGGAGAACCAACACAACAGTTAGCGACCTTTTTAAATATCCCCACATCGTTCCACGGGGATATGGTGTCTGGAAAACTGGGGATGATGGTCTGCCCCATGCTCGAGGATGAGATGATACACAATCTCCTCTCTGACAAGGATGAGAAGGATGTCTATCTCCTGGACAACACGTTCACCAAGACGATCGTCCCGAAACTGGACAAGAACGGGATCGGGTTCACGCTCCTCAACGAAAGGAATTATCTCGATAACAGGATCTATATTCCGGATGACAGATTCAGCGTCATAATATGGATGATGGACCTCGGACTCCATGAGGAACCCGAGAATCTCAAGAACAGGATACGCGAACTTCTTGTCGAATTCCAGGACCGCACGGATAGCATCATGCTGTACTACGGAAGATGCGGGAAAGGACTGGACGGCATCGAAGAATGGGGAAGGGAGTTCCTCACCGTTCCTGTCACCATCATGAAGGACAGGAAGGGGCAGGTATGTGACGATTGCATCTGCGTACCCGTCGGAGGAACGGAGAATTACCTGAGACTTCTGAGGAAATATCCCGGCATAATGTATTTCACGCCTGCGATGTCCTGCAATTTCGAGGAATTCATGAAGAGGATGGAACTCTTCAAAGGTGTGGACAAGAACGACAGGGAGATGTTCCGGATGATCCTCGAGATGGCGGATTACAAGTACGTCATGGAGATACAGACGGGCCTCGGCGACCAGGAGAATTTCCACAGGTGCACGGAAGAATTCGCAGGGGAATACAATCTCGAGATAAAACAGCTGGAGGACGGCTGGGTCTCCCTCGATGTGGCCGATCTCAGCTATGCCGAGGCCAAGGATAAGATGAAAACCTGAAAGGGAAAGGACGCCGGAGCGTCCTTCTACATGGTGCGTGCCGCGTATGCGGCGGTATCGACGTCCTTGCCGCAGATTATGCATCTGCCCCTGAAGTCCTCGTGTATGTACGGCGTGCCCAGGATCTTGATGTCGTGTTCGTCCTCGAACCTGTGACCGCATTCCTCGCATCCGCACCATCCGAATCTGTACACGCGCTCCGAAGCACCGTCGTCCTCCTCCTTCGGAATATCGTCCGCCGAAGCCAGATCGACCACCGATGCGTTCTGGAACCTCTTGGCTTTCTCGCTCATGTCCTTCATGATCTCTTCGAGGATCAGCCTCACCCCCGGAACCAGACTCTCCCTCGAGATCGCTCCCTTCTCGCCGTTGTCCCTCCTCGCGAACGACACCACCTTGTTCTCGATGTCACGGCCCCCGATCTCCAGTCTCAGCGGGACGCCTTTGATCTCCCAGTCGTAGAACTTGCTTCCGGGCCTGTCGTCCCTGTCGTCCAGTTTCACACGTATGCCCGCGTCCCCGAGGACAGTTCTGACCTTTTCCGCTTCCGATGACACCTCCTCGGTGTTCTTCTTTGAGAATATCGGTATTATCACCGCTTCGAACGGCGCGACCGCCGGCGGCAGTATCAATCCCTTGTCATCGCCGTGGACGCTTATCACCGCTCCCAGAAGTCTCTCGCTCATCCCGAATGTCGTCTGGTGGACGTATCTGTGTTCCCCGCTCTCGTCCTCGTACGTTATGTCGTACGGGACCGAGAAGTTCGTACGGTAGTGATGTACCGAACCCAACTGCAGTGTCCTGTGGTTGGGCATGACAGTATCGATTCCGACGGTGTAGTATGCACCGGGGAACTTGTCCCATTCCGTGCGCCTGAGGAGATAGTACGGCAGACAGAGTTTTTCCATGACCTTCGACAGAATGACGAGATCCTCCTCTATCTGGCACTGCGCGTCCTCCTCCGTGTCGTGGCATGTATGCGATTCGAAGAAATGTATCTCCCTGACACGGATGAACGGACGGGTCTGTTTGGTCTCGTAACGGAATGTGTTGACTATCTGATAGATCTTGAGCGGAAGGTCCTGATGGGATCTCACCCACAGGGAGAACATCGGGTACATCGCGGTCTCGCTCGTAGGCCTGAGGATCAGACGGACGTCCAATTCGTTCAGTCCGGCATGTGTCACCCAGTAGACCTCGGAATCGAATCCCTTGATGTGCTCCTTCTCCTTCTTGAATTCCGTCTCCGGGATCAGGAGCGGAAAGGACACCTCGTCGTGACCCGTGGAATCGAGTTCCCTGCGGATGTACGCGTCTATGTGCCTCATTATCTTCCACCCGTACGGTGTCCAGACGTTCATGCCCTTGATCGGGTATCTCTTGTCGGATAGGGCGGCTTTCTCGACGATATCGAGGTACCACTCGTTGTATTCCTTGTCTTTCTGCATCGGGTTCACCATTTGCCGTTCAACGCTTCCGCGATGACCTCTGCGACGGATATGTGCGAAACCTTGTTCTCCAGTGTGTTGCAGCACAGGATCCCGTCCAATGAGCTTCCGGTCAGTCTCTCCAGGGCGTTGTTGACGAAGACGCCGTGCGTGCATGCAACGGTGACGCTCTTGGCACCTGCCTCCTTGAGCTGGCTCGTGGCTGCGATTATCGTCCCGCCCGTCGCTATGATGTCGTCGACGATCAGGACGTTCTTTCCGGAGCAGTCGGACGATGCGGGCTGGATACGGACCTCCGTACCTGACAGCCTGGTCTTCTCAAGATGGTCGTACGGTTTCCCTATCCTGTCCCCCACATCCTTTGCGCGTCCCGCGGCACCGATATCCGGCGACAGCACCATGTCTATGTTCTTGTCCCTGAAGTAATCGGCGATCGCGGGTGCCGCCTTGACATCCTTGGTCGGACAGTCGAAGTACTTGAGGACATCCTCCTTGTGTATGTCAACCGTTACAACGCGGTCGCATATGAACGCAAGACGCTGGGAGATGGTCTTCGCGCTCTCCGGCTCCCCTGTCTTGAAGACCCTGTCCTGTCTCGCGTAACCGAAATACGGTATCACGAGGGTTATGGTCCTCGCACCCATTCTTCTAACGGCATCCTGGAGAAGGAACATCTCCACGAGATTGCCATCGGGATACGTGTTCTGAACGATAACGACGTCATCATCCAATGCCTCGCTGTCGATCCTTGTGTAGCACTCCCCGTCCGGGAACCTTGTGGAGGCAGCCTGAATATACGTGCAGCCGAGCACCCTGGCCAATTCCTTGGCCAGGTCTCTTGACGACGAACCGCCTACGACTATCATGACTTTCCGTAAGCCCTGCCGTATATTATACCTAGCGGACACGTCCTCCAACAAAATCTTTATGGGCGCTGTCCCATGACTCACGGGGATGCGTAGATGTCGTTGTTTAATTTGAATAAGAGACCGCCGACGAGAGGGACGGGACAGGATACCGTGACGGTATCTGATCCCGAAAACGCAGCGAAGACTCCCGTCGCAGTGACGAGACCTCCGATGCCGCACGTGCAGAAGGGATCCTCGGACACGGTCGGTATCATCTACGGCAATGTTGGAACATCCTTCTTCGACTGCCGCGTCTCGGAACATCTTGAACGCTCCGAATATGTGATGGTCAACCATGAAGATTACGGAAACGTCCTGTGCCAGGTTGGATCCCTGGTGAGAAAGACCAACCTCTCCCTGGAGAAAAGCACCTCCATAACGACCGCCACGGAGATCGAGGAGATGGTCAGCGCCCACATCGATGTGATCGGTTACAGGAACGACAGAGGCCTCCTACTGATGCCCAGAACGACCTTCAAGGCCGGTTCCGACGTCAAACGCGCCGACGCCGCCCTGGTCCAATCCGTCCTCGGACTGAAATTGAACCCGAAGGTCGACGGCTACGTCGGACTCCTTCACGGTCACGACCTCCCGATAGCACTGGATATCAACGAACTGCTGCAGAGACACGTATGTGTTCTGGCAAAGACCGGAGGCGGCAAGAGTTACATGTCCGGCGACATAATAGAGGAGCTGATGAAGCACAACGTGACCTGCATGATCATAGATCCCCACGGCGAATACGGAGCCATGAGGGATGTCGGAAAACCCGGTGACCCAAAGTTCAACGTAGTGCCGAGAGGGTATGCCGACCATATCGTCGAGTTCGGGGTGACCGAGGACAGGAACAGGAACATCAAACCCCTGAAATTCACATTCAGGACCCTGGAGGCCAGGGAGATACTCGAACTGACGCGCACGAACGATGTCCGGGCTTATCTTCCCAGTCTGAAGAGGGCGCTCGACTCGTTGCGCGAACATCAGGACATGTACTCCGTCCGCGGCCTCATAGACATGCTTTACGTGGAACCCGACAACAAGAACTCCGTCCTGATCAACGAACTGGAATATCTCGACGATATGGGGATATTCGCCACCAGGGGCAACCACATCAACGAACTGGTGAAAAAGGGGATGACGACGATCATCAACCTGAAGGGCGTCCCTCCGGATATCCAGCAACTGGTCGTGAAACGTCTCAGCACATTCCTTTTCGAGACACGTAAGATGGATGCGATCCCGCCGATGATGTTCGTCATCGAGGAGGCGCACAATTACTGCCCTCAGCAGGGGCTCGTACTCTCGTCCAAACCGCTGGCCACGATCGCGTCGGAAGGAAGGAAGTTCGGACTGGGCCTCATGGTCATCAGTCAGAGACCGGCAAAGATCGATAAGAACGTACTCAGCCAATGCGGCACGCAGATCATACTCAAGGTCACGAACCCCAACGATCTGAAGGCCATATCGGCCTCGATCGAAGGTCTTACGAACGGGATGACCGACGAGATACAGACCATGCCCATCGGGATGGCCATGATCGTCGGTGCCGGTATAGAGGCCCCGCTGCTGGTGGAGGTAAGACCCAGAGAGAGCAG
>Ga0172378_10002655_pt1 | contig 16804 bp, 12 predicted proteins | sample GrowelOW332metaG_FD_119755 | JGI IMG/M metagenome (GOLD analysis project Ga0172378, IMG submission 119755) | Groundwater microbial communities from an aquifer near a municipal landfill in Southern Ontario, Canada - Pumphouse #3_1 metaG | ecosystem: Environmental > Aquatic > Deep subsurface >... | reverse complement strand
CTCAGCGATAACGTCACGATTGAGATCTCTGCCTACCACATGTTTAGGGAAATTTTCGTTGATCAGATCGATAATCTCGGTCTTGGTATCTGTAGCTGCACCATCCTCGCTTTGGCGACTCTTGATCTTGATCATGAATGTGGCATCTTCCACTGAGCCAACATGCTGAATCTCAGCTTCGGGATATCCATTGATTTTCAAAACATTACGTAAATCGTCGATTTGTACGGGTTCCACAGAAGCGCTGGCAGCCTTCAGATTTACTTTTGCTGCCACACCGCTGGAAAATTCGATGCTCCAATTCAAGCCACGCACAAATAAACCAATGAGCGAAGCAAGGATGACAATGATGGAAATCGTATAAGCGATCTTCCTCATTCTGATGAAGGGGATGTTGGTTTTTGTAAGAAATCTCATCGTTCTCTCCTTAGATGCTCAGTTTCTTTGTGGAACCGGTCAACACGAAGGTATCAAACAATGACCGTAAAAAGACCAACGCACAGAACATGGAACCGACGATACCTATGGCAAGGGTTACCGCAAAGCCGCGAACAGGACCTGTACCAAATTGGAAAAGCACCGCAGCTGCAATCAATGTGGTGAGATTCGAATCCCACACAGTAATGGCTGCCCGGTTGTAGCCAGCGTCAACCGCAGAACGAGGGGTTTTACCTGTATCTAATTCTTCACGAACACGTTCAAATATAAGTACGTTTGCGTCCACTGCCATACCGATGGTGAGGATCATTCCGGCAATTCCGGGAAGAGTAAGGGTGCCACCAAATGCGATTAGCATAGCCAAGATGAAGCCCATGTTGAACACAAGGGTAAAGTCTGTCATTAGACCGCCAACCTTGTAATATACCAGCATAAACAGCATAACTATGCCTAAACCAATGAGGCCTGCCATGGATCCGCTTTTTATGCTGTCTGAACCCAATGTTGCACCAATAATAGAGGTGGATACGGGAGAAATGGGAGCTATCAGGTTTCCGGTATTGAGCACAATAGCCAGTTCGGTTGCTTCAGCAGAAGAGAATCTTCCTGTGATCTGAGCTCTGCCGCCGGCAATTCGTTCCTGGATGTTGGGAGCAGAATAAACTACGTTGTCCAAAACGATGGCAAGGCGTTTTCCGATGTTGTCCGCTGTTACGCGTTCAAACTTTCTGGCACCTTCACGCTTCAACTCAATGGAGACATAGGGCTTGTTCGCAACCCGCGGATCTGTGGATGTGGAAGAGCCATATTCAACCTTCGCTCTGGACAGATCATTTCCAGAAAGCTCTACTGCACTGGAAAGCACATGCAGTACTCTATCCGCTCTGGGATTTGCTGAATCAGCGCGTTCAAGAGATATCTGCCAGCCAGCGGGAACCATTTGTTGAAAGAGTGAATCCGCCACTAGATCTTGCATCAGGCGAATACTGTCGTACTGCACTTCGTAATCCATCTCACCTAGGCGTATCAGGCTGCTGAAAACACCGCTTGAAGGTGATGAAATACCTAAAGTATCGCTGTCTGCCATTATATCTTTATCAAGCTTATCAAGTTCTGCCAGAGCAGGGAATTTATCCAAGTTTGCGCTGATGTTGCTGTCTATAATATCCAAAACGCGTTTGGCTTCATCCGATTGAGCTACAACTTTGAATTCCAACATTGCAGTTTGTTGAATTAGGTTCTCTGCTGCTTCAAAGTCGCTTACTCCGGGAAGTTGGACCATAATCCGGTTATCACCAAGCTTTTGAATAGACGGCTCAGCAACTCCAAATTGATCAATACGTTCACGGATGATCTTGATGTTTTGATCTACCGCACCACGTGCATCAGCAGCGGAAAGAGCGGAAGTATCCACTTCCAGCAGGATCTGCATGCCACCTCTGAGATCCAGCCCGAGTTTCAGCTTGTGCTTTGCCCACCACTCCGGCAGATTCGGAATCGCCATAGGAGCCAGATAAAATGCTGTTATGCATATGAATATGATTATTGAAAGACCGCGCCAGGAAAACTTCTTCATTGGCTTTTGCTCCCTTATTTAGTTATTTTCTATCTTTAAAAACGTTATTTGATCCAAAAGTCTGATTGGTCTCTATCCGTCAAGTGCTTTTTTCTCGGCAACTCTATGAAATCGTCATAGCTTGACGATTTACAGGATATGCTAAACTCATAACATAAATCTAATAACTCGTCAAGGTACGATTATCGTTTTGCTGCTGGGCTGCCAAACTCCAATTTGCCTGATAATCTACCAAACGGTTCAAGAGCTTTATTCCTCCTCTGGATTATCTATACTTGAACCTGATATCATCGGGTTATCATCGAGTGAACACAGGATGATAACACCTTGATATCAGCTTCAACACTGGATCGAACAAAGGGGAAGATAAAAATGACTCAAAAGCTCCCTTCGGTCGCTATGGCATTTCGTAGGTTACCACACCAAGCTTGACTCTAGTATCAACATCCTTTCCCATGAGCATATTGTAGACATTGGCATACTGCTCAGGAATACCGATATCACAAGGATAACATAGACTGGATGGCCGAGTGGAACTTGCCTCAATTATCGTTTTAGATTTAGATCGGGATTAGCTTCACACAAAGCATTATGGATCAAGTGGTTTTGAAGCCTACGGCTTTATTCTCTCCCTGGCCTTGCACCTTGATCTCGCCAAATTGATTCTCAAAGCTGTTGATGTTCTTTTCCAAAAGCTGTAGCAGTTGCTTGGCATGCATTGGGGTCATTACCACTCTGGAATAGATGCGGGCATCCGGCAATCCCGGCAGGATTCTTCCGCAGTCCATAATGAATTCTGAGGGGGAGTTTGTGATCATAAAGAAATTTGCATAGGTACCTTCACCTACTTTTTCGTCCAGCTTGATGTTAAGTTGTTTTTGAGGGGGATTTGGATTTGACATGTCTTACTCCTTGTCTAGAAAGTCGTGAATACTCAGTATCCTGCCATTTTGGCGGATGTTATCATACAATTTTGTAAAATGAACCGACGCCTTACACAGTGAACTGTTTGCGATCACTATCAGGCGGTTCCTGGCACGGGACAGGGCAACATTTAGCTTGCGATCCACTCTGCCGTCAGAGCTCAGAGATTGAAGGCTCCGCAGTCCCATGGTGTTTCGAATGGGAAAACACAGGATGATGCTGTCTCGCTCCGAGCCCTGATATCGCTCAACCGTGTCTATGCTGATATCTTTGATTTCCTGCCGCAAAGCGTGGATCATCAATCTGTAGGGTGCTACAATGCCCAGATCTTTCTGGAGATCATGTACCAGGCCGGCTTTGCGGTACATATCCACCAACTTCACTATAGCTTTGGTTTGCAGAGGATCATAATAGTCATGAGGAGAGGGTGGGCATTCCAACCACAACAATCTGGTATCGATCTCCTCGGGTAGCAAACCGGTCTCCAATACCGCGCTTTGCTCTTTTAGGGACGCCCGCAAGCGGTTTTCGTAGTAGTGAGATACCAAAGCAGCGATCTCATTATGCATACGGTAGTGTCCGGTCAGCATTTCCAGATGCTTTTGCCAAGCCTTTTTATGGTAGAGCCTGAAGAGACGTTCCATCAAAGATTGATTGATATTATTATACTCCAACTCCTGTATAACTTCAGACTCAAAATGAAAACTGAGAGATTCCTGCATGGAGATGGCCGGAAGCTGGTTTTGGTCTCCGATCAGGATGGTCTTCGGAGCCATTGTTACTAATCCCAGGATCGAGCTTTCCAATATCTGAGATGCTTCATCCACAATGATCTCATCAAGCCCGGTCAAGCGCGTGAGATCCCGAATCCAGGCATTGGCACTTTGCACTGTAGCTACAAAAATCCGATTTTGTCTCAAAAGATGGTCAATCTCCTGATACCGTTTGTCGTGAATCAGGTTTTCGAGGAGTTCATCTTCGATATTCTGGGAGTTTCCGGTGCGTATGAAAGGTACATTCCGGGCCTTGAGGCACATGCATATCTCGTCCACGGCACGATTGGTAAAGCTGAGCACCATCAGCGTCTTCTTCGTATTCTTGAAGAATCGCTCAGTATAATTGCCGATCAAACCCGAGGTTTTACCCGTTCCGGGAGGACCTTGAACGATAAAGAGTTCACGAGCAGCCTGCATTCGAGCTAATATGGATTCTCTTTCATCTTTGGGGCAGTCCACATCGATGGCTGCAGGCTCACGGATGCCTAAGAACAGGTCCCTGGTGCTGATTTCGCTCTCCAGGAAAGTGGTTAGTGCTGAGAGCGGACCATAGAGATAGGACTCCAGCATATCGTGTTCCAGAGACCATGAGCTCTGGGGATTGAAGCGTCGTTTGATACCTCCGCGAATTCTTAAACACAGATTGTCCTTATCCATACGGGTGATCACACCGCGAATGATTTCCTGTTTATCCACTCTTTTGTGTTCTTCGTAAAACACCACTATGTCGCCCTGGCGAAAATCCGATATCCCGGGGTCTTCGCTGTAGCTCAATTTGATTTCGCGCTGATTGGAATCCTCAATATGCAGACCCTTGATTATCTTGCCTTGCTTTTCCACCGGAGACAATCTCCACAGGGCATTGTGCCCGTATTGAGCTTCGCTATTCGCAGCGCCAGTCTTCACATACCAAATCTCCCGTATCACGCGCTTCACTTGTTCGCAAAACCATTCATACTCAAAATCTCTGATACTATTCTTCAGCCGTTTGAAACGTTGCAGAGCTTCTGCGCTGAAGACACTGTAGGTCTTTTCATCCTGCTTTGCCAGCCAGTCAAAGAAGATGCGAGGATTTTCACTGAGGAGATGCATTATTCCCACTATTCTATTGCGACAATGCATCAAATTCTGTTCCAAAAGAGGTATATTGGCTACATTCCGCAAAGGTTTGTCCATGCTGGCAGAATAGAAGATTGAGCTGGATCCCAAGTTGCCTGCGCCATAAGCGCAACGGATAATCATATTGTAGGCCACAACCTGATATAACTGATTAGGCCAAACATCATTGGGATGAGCTTTGCCGCTCTTTAGCTCTACAATATTGTATTTTCCTTTGTTTTTGTAGAGCAGATCCAATCTTCCCTGTAGTCCGTATGCGGGACATAAGAAAGACGGTTCCAATAGCAGGTCATCTTCGGGAACATCGGCACAGAAAGCTCTTACCGTTTGCAGATGGCCGATTTCGATCTCACGATAGATTTCCATAGCGCAGTTTTGTCCCAAAGCCACCATTGGTATTGGCATCTGAGACAATCCACACTTAAAGAGGTCAAGATAATCCAGATCAGGTTGATGGATCAGTTCGTCGAAGATACTGTTTACCATCCGGCCTAGAAGCATGCTTTCGGAGCTTGCTTCTCCAAACAGGCGATTCAATACATAAAGCTCTGGCGCAGATTTGTCTTTATCCATACATTCAGCAATGGAAGAGGCATCGATCAAGAAGTCCGGTTCCAATACCACGATGCTGCGAGGATTATCTACATAGAAATTGGCTTTTCCCGCTACTTCACTCAGTTCCAGACAATGCAAGTTTGCATAAGGCCATAAGCTGGGCATCAAGGAACTGAATTTGGCTTTCTCCGGATGCTTGCTGTCATCCCGCAGAAGGATGCTTACCTCTTCGTTATCTTCGTTGATGGCTTGTATTTCCAGCCCGGCAATACTAGCCCCGGACATATAGAATTGATGGCTTTTCAATATGCAGTGGAAACTGTGTTTCTTACTATGGCTATGTCTGGGAAGTTCCGGAGCGTCTTTTACCACATCTTCAAGGAGAGGATAGCTAAGCTCTGGACACACAAACTTCAATAGCTCATAGATGCTTTTGGCGCCTGCAATTACTGCACCAGCAGGTATCTCGGCAATTTCTTCATGAGCTGCTCTATTGGCCAATATCCGAAGTGTGTTCAGCCGTCTTACCAACTCCGCTGGGACGTCGTTGTTATCGTGAAAGTATTGCATGCGGGCAAAGAGCCCGTTGAATACCAAAGGTACGTTCATAAGCAGTTCTTTATATATGTGTTCCAGTAGTTTGCGCTGAAACACCAGTAAGGCACCTTCACCGCCCTCAGGACTGAGGATATTATGCAGTCTTTCAGCCAGTTCCAGGGCTTTTTCTTTGTCTATCATTCAGCTTCGGGCTCGGCTTCCTTTGAAAAAAAGGCTTTTACAAAACGCACGGCATGGAAATTCTCGATGTCGTCGATCTGTTCACCTACTCCCAGTAAACGCACAGGAATCTCCAGGTTTTCTTTGATGTTGAAGATGATCCCACCTTTTGCGGTACCATCGAACTTTGTGAGGGCAATACCGGTAAGCTTGATGGACTCGTTGAAGTGTTTTGCTTGCGAGATTGCGTTTTGCCCGGTAGTGCTATCTACCACCAGAATGGTCTCATGAGGGGCATCCGGACAAGCTTTCTTGATGACCCGATCAATCTTTTGCAGCTCTTTCATCAGGCGGTCTTTGGTGTGTTGCCGGCCTGCAGTATCGATCAGCACGATGTCAAACTTCTTTGCCACTGCTGATGCTACACCGTCGTATATCACAGAAGCGGGATCCCGTTCCGGTTCCGAGCGCATAATTTCTACACCAGCGCGCTCTGCCCAGATGGCCACCTGCTCTATAGCTGCTGCGCGGAAGGTATCTCCGGCAATTATCAAAACCTTCTTTCCGGCTTTTGCAAAAAGATTCGCTACCTTGCCTATAGTGGTGGTCTTCCCTGTCCCGTTAACTCCCACAAATGCTATCACATAGGGTTGTAGGGCAGGAGTATTAAAGAAGTCTCTCTCCTCCTCAATGTCTTTGAACAAGATATTCTGCATGATATCCACCAGGTAGATTTGTACTACTTCAGGATCAGTTATCTTGTCTTCCTTCACTTCTTTCCGCAGACTCGAAATGATCTTTTCCGCCATCATAGTGCCTGTATCGTTTTTGATTAGTATCTCTTCCAGTTCGTCATATAGTTCGTCGTCTATAACACCGCGAACACGCACGGTCTCCGCGATTTTATCGATAAAGCCGGATTTGGATTTTGTGAGTTTGTCCCTTAGGCTTTTTAGTTTACTGAGCATCAGATTTCTCCATTTTCTGCGTGATTATCATTGACATAATGATCATGTGAGATAAGTTTGCAATACTGGCTGGGACGTCAATGAAAATTGTTTATGCTGTATTCATAGCACACAGCCACACAGAATTTGATTAACAATGAGGAATACATGAACAGATTTAGAATGCAATACTTGCTAGTCATCTTGTTCCCAGTATTGGGAGCCTTGCTGGGCAGTTTACTTTACAAAGAACAGATCAGCACAAAGGGTCTTAGTTTGGTACATATCGCTGTTGCTGCTGCTTTTTTGACCGGAGTAATAGCTTTTTTCCAATACTATTTAAAAAGCATCTTGCAATGGGGAGCAGCTATTCTTTTGTCCATACTTTACGCAGCAGGCACGCTGGCGATGGTGGATGCTCCACTGAGCATTCTAGCTCTGATCTTGCCCAATCTACTTTTTGCGCTTGTTAGCATCGTGATCGTAAGATACGTGTTCTTCAACAAGTCCATCATCCGCTTGCGCACACTGTTTATGGGTGTGTGCGGCGGTATCATGCTCAGTTTGTATCTTGCTTCGATGTATCTCATTTTGAGTATCGAACTCATAGAAGGATTTTGGCAAACTGCCTTTGTTTATGGACTTATTGTCTATGTGTTTTCAGCTTTCGGGATGTCGGTTGCAGATCTGATCATCTTGCAATCTGAAGTTCGACAATTGCGTAAAGAGGAAGAAAGCGACGATGCTCAGTGACCGGGATTTCTTCGTAACAGAGCCTGCCGAAGGGGACTTGCTAAACTCTCTGTTTGAAGACGATCATCCCCTATACATAGAGATAGGATCCGGAAAAGGGGAGTTTATTTCCCGCTACCCCATCAGCCACCCTGAATGGAACTTCATCGGTATGGAGATGAGCGAAAAACGCATCCGCAATTGTTTGAAAAAGCTCTCCGTGCAGGCAAATCCTAATGTTCGCCTGGTACGCAAGTTTGTAGATGCCAGCCTTACTCAGCTTTTTAAAGCCTCCAGCATTAGCGGCATCTTTATCCAGCATCCTGATCCCTGGCCCAAACGCAGACATCACCGGCGACGCCTGATCCAGCAAGACCTACTGAACGCCATGGCTCATATATTGATCCCCGGAGCGCAGGTACAGATATCAACTGACCACAGTGAATATGCATCCTGGATTGTGGAGGAGTTCTTGCAAAATCCTCACTACACCTCTTTGCAGGACGATCCCATCCAATTGCATCCCAATCTGGACGAGCATATTGTTACCTGGTTTGAAGAAGAACAGCGTAAGCATGGGTACCACCCCTATTTTATGCTTTTCGAACGCATTTGAGGTAGATATGGATTACACATTCAGTTCAAATAAACAAGTAAACAAGACTCTGAATCTGGTAGTACAAATAATCACAGACATGGCTGAAGACCAGATCAGGCACATTCAGCAGCTCACGCGAATTGGCCAGTCTCTTTCCAGCGAGACCGATCTGGACAAGATCTTTGAGATGATTCTGGATGAAGGTATTGCCTTTACCAGAGCGGACGCTGCCACCATCTACAAGGTAAGCGAAGACGCGCGCTTTTTGGAGTTTGAGCTGGTGTATAATGCAACGCTGAATATGCGTCAAGGAGGCTCAAACGATCCCATTCGCTGGAATCCGGTTCCCCTTTATGACGCCGATGGCAACAAAGTGATTTCTCACATAGTTTCAGCAGTATATCACAATAAACATAGCCTTTGTTTCGATGATGTGTATCAGGCAACGGAATACGACATCAGCGGAACCTTGATGAGCGATAAAAGGAACAATTACCGCTGCAAAGCTATGCTTACCATTCCGTTGAAAGACCATGAAGACACCGTGCTCGGAGTAATTCAATTCATTAACCCCCTGGATGACGAGAATGAGATCATCAGCTTCAGCCCAGAACACAAGACCATGCTCTCCTCCCTATCGTCCCAGGCAGCTATTGCGCTTTCCAATCGCAAACTAATCGCCAGTTTGGAAGACCTCTTGATGCAATTTATGCGCTCTATCGCAGGAGCTATTGAGAAGAAGAGTAAGTACAGCTCCGATCACATCACTCGCGTTGCCTTACTCACAGACATGATTGCCGAAAAGATAAATATCGCAGACAGCGGTCCTTTTGCCCAAATCCATTTCAGCGAAGACCAACTGAAAGAGATCTCGATGGCAGGCTGGATGCACGACATCGGCAAGATCATCACCCCAGAATTTGTGATGGATAAGAGTTGCAAGCTGGAACGGATTATGGATGGCTTTGCCTTGGTTCAAGCTCGTGCCTTCCATCTCAGAACTCTTATCAAATACCTCGAACTGAAGCTTAGCAAGCAAGACTTTGCCTGCTTTGTGCAAGATAAACTGGGCTGCGTGGAGCAAGATCCCATTAGTTACATCGATGAGGCAATCGAGTTTATCCGCAAGCTGAATATCGGGGGCGAGTTTGTGCCCGATCCTGTGATAGCACGCATGGAAGCCCTTGCTGAAATCAACTTTGAATACGAAGGTGAACATTATTATCTCCTGGATGAAACCGATAAGAAAAACCTCAGCATCCGCCGCGGTACTCTGAATTCCGAAGAAATCCAGATCATGCGTGCACATGTATCAGTTACCTGGGATATGTTGTCCCAACTAAGCTTCCCAAAGAAGTATAGCAATGTTGCATACTATGCGGCTACTCACCATGAAGCTTTGAACGGAAAAGGCTATCCCCAAGGCCTGGAGGCTTTGAAACTGCCCCTACAATCTCGTATGATTGCCATTGCAGATATCTTTGAAGCGCTCACTTCTGCAGACAGACCCTACAAAAAAGCCAAAACCCTTTCCGAATCCCTCACCATCATGGCCTTCATGGTGAAGGACGGCCATTTGGATGCTGACCTGGTGGATTTCTTTTTGGATAGCGGGCTATATCTGGAATTTGCCAAGGACAGGATGCACTCTTCCCAGATAGATGACGTAAACATTGCAGCCATCAAGAGCAAATACCATCTTGGCTGACACTCCCCTATATCTGGCTCCCCTAGCAGGCTACACAGACCGTGCCTTTCGCGAGCTCTGTAAAGACTGGCAGGCTGACTATCTGCTTAGCGAGATGGTGAGTGCAGACGGTTTGATTCGCGACCAGAAGAGAACCCTTGCTTTTGTGCTGTTTTCAGATAAAGAACGCCCTTACGGTGTACAGATATTTGGCTCGAATCCTTTGGTGATGGCACGAGCAGCCGAAGCCTTACTGCCCTATAAGCCGGATTTCATCGATATAAATATGGGCTGCCCGGTAAAGAAAGTAGTAAAGAGAGGAGCGGGTTCGGCTCTGATGCAAGCCCCCACTCAGGCATCAGAGATTGTGAAAGCTGTTAAGTCCGTCACTCAGGGACAGCTCCCCCTTAGCGTCAAGTTTCGTAGCGGATGGGATTCCAGCAACATCAATTACATGGATTTTGGTCTTTTAATGCAGGAAAGCGGAGCCGATATCCTCTGCCTTCACCCGCGTACAAGCAAACAGATGTTTTCCGGTCTGAGTAACTGGGAACATATCAAAAATTTAAAACAAGCCCTTAGCATTCCGCTAATCGGGAATGGCGACATAGACAGCCCTGAGAGTGCCAAACAGATGATAGAGGATACCCATTGCGATGCCATCATGATCGGCCGCGGTGCTTTGGGACGCCCATGGCTCTTTGCTCAGATCAAGGAATACCTGCGCTACGGCGAGTATAGTCCCATCACAAAGGACAAGCTACTGGATACTGCCCTGCGCCATATTGACAATGCCCTTGCTTACAAGGAAGAACACCTGGTGGTTCGCGAAATGCGCTCGCAATTGTGTCACTATATCAAAGCCGCACCCGGAAGCAAGGAGATAAGAGAAAGAATCAACCATGCTCAAAGCGTTTTAGAGCTAAAAGAGCATTTAAGCAGGTGGCTGCGGATTTAGTTAATCGCCATTTTGTCCTGCCTTGGAACCAGATAAATCCAGTTCCAATTGATCGTAATCATTTTCACAATCCAGCTTGCCCACTCCCAAGCCTAATAGCCGTACTTTTCGGGAAGCGTCCCAATTTGCTATCAGTAACTGTTCTGCAAAGCTATAGATTATCTCCTTATCGTTGCTCGGTTCCGGCAAAGTGCTGCTCCGGGTTATCAGTTCGAAATTTGCATACTTAATCTTTAAGGTAAGACTAGTGCCCTGGATATTCTTATAGCACATTCTGCTGGAGAGTTTATCTGCCAGAGCCCGGATTTTGATGAGCAGTTCATCCAAATTGCCGATATCTTCATAATAGGTGTTCTCACAACTGATGGACTTTGGTTCCCAATAGGTTACTACATCGCGGTCATCGATGCCCCTCACCACATTGTAGTAGAAATGACCGGCCTTACCAAAGTGTTTGACAAGATCCCTAAGACTGCGATCATACAGGTCTTTTCCAGTATTGATCCCCATTTTCCGCATACGGGCAGCCGTCACTTTCCCGATCCCATGGAATTTGCCGATGGGTAACGCAAATAGGATATCCTGGGCATTTTCTGGGGTGATGATCGCCAATCCATCGGGCTTGTTCAGATCCGAGCCGATCTTGGCTAAAAACTTGTTGAAAGAAACTCCAGCACTGCAACTGAGACGGGTTTGCTTCTTCACTTCATCCTTGATCATGCGCGCAATCTTTACCGGATCAGCTTCGCCCATTTTATTCTGAGTAACATCCAGATAAGCTTCATCTAGGCTCATCGGCTCCACCATGTCCGTCCAGGAATGGAATACCTCGCGAATCTGTTTTGAAATCTCGCCATAAAGCTTGAAATGGCTATGCACAAACACTGCCTGAGGACACAGTTTCCAGGCCTGAAACGAAGACATCCCGCTATGAACATCATATTTCCGCGCTTCGTAGGAACAAGTGGACACAACTCCCCTGCTGTGAGGCGAACCGCCCACAATCACGCATTTACCTTTCAGAGATGGATTTTCACGTATCTCTATGGCGGCAAAATAGGCATCCATATCGATGTGAATGATCTTTTTCACGAGAACAAATGAGCGTTGACCACGAAAAAAGTCAAGTATAAAGGGATTCCCGGATTGTTACGTGGCACAATTCTGACAACTGCCAACAAGGCAATACTGCATTCACTTCGGACTGCTCTTGCGAACCATACCCTGAATCTCATTGAGTGCCGAAGTAGATATAAAGGCGTTATAAAGCTGTCGTCACTCGATGATCACTCGATTATATGTACTTCAAAACCGGATGGAGCACAGAGAGAAGATAGTTACTGTACACGCAGCTCTTCAAAATATCATTTATATCGGTTAACCTACTGAATTCCTTTTTTTTTACGCATATTCTATTTGACATCTGTGTAGTACATTGTATCTTATGTTGTATAATATGCAGAGATATTGATATCAGATGTATCAAAAACCCAAAAAAAAGGAAAAACAAGTGATGAGCAGAAGAATGACGTTGCTTCGACTCCTGTTTTCATTAATTATTGTATTTATGCTCTTTGTCTCTGCCTGCGACAAAGACAACAAGAAAAAACCCACAATCCCAAGCATGGATTTCGGTGTTGTGGCAGGTACCGTTTACTCCCCCGGTAGAGCTGTGCTGGAGGGTGCGACGGTTTCTGTGGGAGATATTTCCGACACTACCGATAGTAATGGTAGATTCACTCTCAGTGGTATCGATGCATCAGATAAGGTGTTGGTCAATTTCGCGATGGAGGGCAGAGCTTCCACTCAGAAAGTGGTGGACATAAGTGAAGGAAGGACCAGCTATGTGTCTGCCACACTGTTTCAGGTTTACGAAGGCACATATTCCGGTACCGATGAGATCAATATCGATGCTACAATTGCCCTAAACATCCCGGCAGCTGCATTTATGACAACAGATGGCCAGGCCTATACGGGAACAGTAAGGGCAGATGTCCGCTACTTTGATCCCACCGATCCAGAATGCTTGGACACGTTTCCGGGCAATTTTTCGGGGATTCAGACCGATGGTAGCACCACGATGTTCGAATCCTACGGCTTTGTCTCTGCGTCCTTCAGAAATGCCAGTGACCCTAGCCAGGAATTGCAATTGGCAGAAGGTAAAGAAGCAGAGTTGATCGCACCAATTCCATATTCTCTACTGGAAAATGCTCCTGACACAATGCCTCTTTGGTATTATGATGAAGAGACCGGGAACTGGATGGAAGAAGGTTTAGCCTCCAAAGTGGGTAGTTACTACGTGGGTAACGTGAGCCACTTCTCCTATTGGAATTTCGACCATCCCGTGGTTGTCGACGATCAAGCGACACTCACGGGTAAGGTAACTGCGGCAGACAGAGATGACCCTATAGCTGGAGCCCAGGTAGTTGCGACAGGTGTAGTTTATGCAGGATACACAAATACTTACACTGACGAAAACGGTGATTTCAGCATAGTAGTAAAGGCAAATTCCACTGTGAAGCTTCAAGCTTTTTCTGGAACATCTGCCAGCTCCATGACGGGAGAAATAGCAACTCCTGATGGAGGCCAAAGCGCTGCTGTGGATGACCTTGTGATTCAAGACCGCAGCTTTATGATAATGGGTAAAATGGTGGATTCCGAAGGCGAGCCTGTTTCTGGCTGGGGACAAGTATTTCAATTGAATATCCCCCATGGAGACATGGGATTCAGCGCTTGGCTGACTATTGAAGAAGATGGAAGTTTTAGTGTAAATGCTTCGCATTATGATAATACTACCAGCTTCGACATAATATTCAGTTTGAGTATGAGAGGATATTTGTATTCGGCAGCAATTCCCTTTGTAGTTCCCCAACCCGGTAATGTGTGGGATTTTGGTGAGATAACCATGGTTCCTGGAGGAATACTGACTGGACGGATACAGAGCGACGATGGCGAATATCTGGGGGATAAATGGGTGTATTTCAATACTGTAGATGAAACTGGAGGCGAAGGCGGACACTTCAGCGCAGAAACCGACGCCGATGGATACTTCAGCATTGTAGGCCCGCCAAACACGACCTTAACCCGGATGAAAGCAAGCATATGGGAAAATGAAGCTAATTATGTGTCGGATGTCCTATCCCTGAACTTCCCCGCTTCGGGTGGAACCAGCAGCATAGGTATCATCACAGTATATTATATTGGTGAATAACACTATATACGAATTACTCGCCGTCCCAATCTCAGGGCGGCGTTTTTTATCTCCATTTTTGAGCAGATATTCAATTGACATGATTATGCCAGCGAAATAAATTGATCTAATTATTGTGTGCTGAGGACTATGCCATGTATAAAGAGCCTTATCAGTTCGATGTAGAACGATTCATTGACCCTGGGAGATTTGCGAAAATCCGGAATTTTTCCCAAAAGCTGCCCACTCCTACTCTGATCGTAGATTTGGACATCGTTGCCCAAAGATACGATGAACTTCACAAGAATTTCCCCATCGCAGACATCTACTTTGCGGTGAAAGCTAATCCCATGATAGAGATATTACAACTCCTGAAAGATCGGCATTCATGCTTTGACATTGCCTCTCGCTATGAATTGGATATGATGCTGAATATGGGAGTGTCTCCGGACAAACTAAGCTACGGCAATACCATCAAGAAAAAAACCGATTTGGCGTATTTCTACGAAAAAGGTGTGCGGCTCTTTGCCACAGATAGCGAATCTGATTTGATCAATATTGCAGAAGTAGCACCTGATGCCAGAGTGTTTTTCAGGATTTTGACCGAGGGCACCGGAGCGGACTGGCCGCTCTCCCGTAAATTCGGTGCACATGCCGACATCTTGTATAACCTTATCCTGCAGGCTGATGAACTGGGATTGAAGCCCTATGGCCTCTCTTTTCATGTAGGTTCTCAACAGCGCGATATTGGTCAGTGGGACGACGCCATAGCTCGCTGTAAATATTTGTTTGACGCCGTAGCGGAACATGGGGTGGAATTGGAAATGATCAATTTGGGCGGTGGATTTCCAGCCAGTTATGTGGATCCTGCTTTTACTCTTGCAGATTACACAGAGGAAATCATGCGTTTCCTCACAGAAGATTTTGGTGAGAATATGCCCAGGATCATTTTGGAACCTGGACGTTCCCTGGTAGCCGATGCGGGCATCATCACCTCTGAAGTGATCAACATCACCCGAAAGTCCAAAAACAACATGTATCAATGGGTGTATCTGGATATCGGAAAGTTTGGTGGCTTGATTGAAACCATCGATGAATCCATCAAATTCCCCATCTATTTTGAACGTGAGGGTATGGCGGATGAGATCATTCTGGCCGGACCTACTTGCGATAGCATGGATATTTTGTATGAGAACTACAAATATCACATGCCGGATACTACTCAAGCCGGAGACAGAGTGTATATCTTTACTACCGGAGCATACACAAGAAGTTATTCTGCTATCTGTTTCAACGGCTTTCCACCTCTAAACGCTGTAGCAATTAAAACAGGAGAATTATAATGATGTATTTATCTGTAGAAACTATGCACGACTTTATAGTTCAAGTTTTCACCAAGATCGGAGTACCTACCACAGACGCCCGTATATGTGCCGATGTGTTGATCGCTAGCGACCTGCGGGGTATTGAATCTCACGGAATCGGACGGTTTAAGATGTATTATGACCGCATTAAGCAAGGCATCCAAAACCCTGTTACTCAAATCGAGGTGATCCGGGATAAATACGCCACAGCAGTATGGGATGGTAATCATGGAATGGGGCATGTAATAGCACATAGAGCTATGCAGAAAGCCATTGAAAAAGCACAACTCTATGGGATTGGAAGCGTAGCAGTACGCAACAGTACCCATTACGGAATCTGCGGATACTATGCTGATATGGCCACAAAGCAAGACATGATCGGCCTTACCTTTACAAATGCCCGGCCTTCCATTTGCCCCACTCACGGGGTTCAACCACTGTTGGGAACAAATCCGATCTGTTTCGGAGCCCCTACAAATCTGCCTTATCCCTTCATCTACGACGCCGCTACATCGATTTCACAGCGGGGGAAAATCGAACAATATGCCCGCGAAGAAAGAGATACTCCACCCTATTGGGCGATTAACCTTCAAGGAGAGCCCCAAACTGATACTAAAAAGCTCTTACTAGACCTGGTGGAACAGACTGCATGCATGCTTCCCTTAGGCGGAACTGAAGAAGTAACCGGAAGTCACAAGGGCTACGGTCTGGGCACGATGGTGGAAATATTATGTGCTGCACTGCAAAACGGAAGCTACTTAAATGGATTATGGGGCAGAGACGCAGAAGGAAAGGCAGTTCCCTATCGGTTGGGACATTTCTTTATGGCCATCAATATCGATTTCTTCACTGAAGTGGAAGATTTCAAACAGATCTGCAGCGATATCTGCGTACAGCTACAAGAATCACGCAAACTCCCAGGACATGATCGCATCTGGGTTGCAGGTGAAAAAGAGTATGAGAAAGAGCTGGAAGTAAGGGAAAAGGGAATCCCCATTATACCAAATCTTGCAGCCAATATTCGAAGCATTCAGGAAGAACTGAAGACAAAGATAATCGATATATAAGCCTTGATCTGGCATTCCCCCATTTTTTTAATTGAGCCTAATTTTGATTTGCCATTGGTCTCGTCGTTCTTCAATACTGGGTCTTCGTTTATATTGGATGATTTGATTGATGCAGATATTCAAGACATCGGTTATGCGATAATAGATGAACTCTTT
>Ga0172378_10002654_pt1 | contig 16810 bp, 14 predicted proteins | sample GrowelOW332metaG_FD_119755 | JGI IMG/M metagenome (GOLD analysis project Ga0172378, IMG submission 119755) | Groundwater microbial communities from an aquifer near a municipal landfill in Southern Ontario, Canada - Pumphouse #3_1 metaG | ecosystem: Environmental > Aquatic > Deep subsurface >... | reverse complement strand
GTCGAATTATGAAACTTTCTAGGTTCCATTTATCTTCTGACAATTCACTTTTTAGACATTTTAATCATATAAAATCTCTACAGGAACTCTTTCATATTCTCTTTCTTTATTTGTCATGTATAAAACATCGTTGTTATAAAAACTCACTATAATTTCATTTGTCATTCTTTTAACAAAATTGTTGAAACCTTTTATATGGATTTTTTCATAAACAACTTTATCTTTTACTATGTCAGCATTTAAGTTTGAAATGCCAATAGCAACCCATTCAAATAACCCATCGTCGTCCGAACACTTTAAAATCAAACCCGGTAGTCCCCAGAATTTCCAAGGACCATCATTTACCGCAATATCTTTTGCAAACCATGCAGTATAATTCCTCCCGGAATAATTAATTTTAGCTTTCTGACATAAATATCCCATAATAGTATCAGTTTCTTCAATAATCTCCCATTCATGCATTTGATTAATCATCTGATCACATTGTATATTGTCAACATATGAATTATAAATAGATGAAACCAATAAGGTATTTCGGTTTTTATATATTTGAACCGGGTCACCTGGGTCATCTTCTTTATAATCGCTATTAATATTAATTACTTCAAGGATATCATTAATATTACTGTATTCATTATTTATCAGTTTAGCTTTGCGAGAGCGGGCAAATCTAGCTTTTCTGTCAATCTCTAATTTTTCTTTGTATAACGGATCTAAAAAGACAGATACATTCTTACCTATAGCCAGAAATAATGTGTCAGATCTTTTTTCTATTATAGATTCACTTTTTTGTGGGTATGTATAATTATAATATACCCCAATTTGACATGTATCAAGTACTTGGTGGTTTTCACTATTTATTGAGATGCCTCCAATCTTAATTCTTACTGTTTCCTCATTTGTTTGTGATAACATATTTAAAACACATAATGTGATAATTAAAAGCAGAGCTGTAACCTTTTTTATGATTGTATTCATTTCTTATATGATTTATAGTGATTTAAAATAGTTCCCTGAAAAACCTTAAAGAGAGATTCAGGGAACTTTGTAAATAATGTCATTGTTAATCGCAATAAGCACCGCTTCCGTAATGCTTTTCACAATAGTCACTAGTACAGCTTATCAACGGACCGACGCATTCTCCTTGAATACAACACCAAGAATAACCACTTCCTCCATAAATACGCTTCATTTCCTGTTCCTCTAATAAAATAGAGTTTTGCAGTTTAATTTTACTTAACTGTTTCATAATAAATAATTTTTTATTGCGACAAGGATTAAAATTATGTCTCATTTTCGCTAATGTCGCCTCGCTCCAAATTGACAATATAATTGATTGGCAAAACAAACAATCAATATTAATTTTTCATTAGGACTCAATATCTTTGTCCAAATAAATAAGATTACTCCCTACTAAAAATCTCAATCTCCTTATTAACAGGGATCTGATAGCATTTCCATCATTTTCTACTCGATCAAATAATTCAGACATCTTCTTTTCTAATTCTCTAAATGTGATAGCAATTCCTTCTTCATATAAAATTGATATTATATTAATGGAAATTGGGTCAATGCTAACAGTTGTATATCCTTCAAAAAATAATTGAGGTAAACACGCAATAGTTTTTTGATTTTTCTCTTGACTTAAAAGTTCATATGGATTAAAATCAATTACATCAAAAGATGTTTGGATAATTTCTATATAGGGATTTAGGTAAAGTTTACAGTATAAAATATTATTCTTAATATCTAGCAAATATGAATTTGATTTAGCAACTTTTCTTTCAATATATAATATATCGTCGCGGTTAACTCTTGAGAATTTTTTTGTCAAAAAATAGTGTAGTTTCTTTTCAAATCCATAAACTTCATTAAGGATCCAATTATTCCTTTCTTTTACAAATAAAGCTAAGTCCTTATTACTTTTTATCACATTCCCAGGATATAAATTATTTATCAAAGTTTTTGATTGGTAAAAACTAAACTTTCTTCTACTACCTGATTTATTTTGCTTTCCCTTTATTTCTTTTGAGGATATAAAATACGAGTGAACTGGTTGTTTAAATAGTGAAATAACCCTTTCAAAATACTCAGGATAATCATTAAATAATCGTCTTGTTAGTTGTTGAATAGTATATTCATCCCTCTTTAAAGGTCCAATTAAATGAAGATATTTCTTACATGGAACAGAAAGAAAATCACCAAATGCATTCATGTCATAACCATTATCATCGTAAGTTTTATCAGTATAACACTGAACTTCTGTATTATGTGTTTTTGAAATTGAGTAAAACATCAATTGTTCAAATATCATATTAAAATTACCATTTGAATGACAGGTCAAGTTTTTATCAACAAATTCAATTGCCTCTCTTGTATATTTTTGAATTAATTCAATATTTCTTCCTCCCAAAATTCCAGCATTATATGATTTAGGATAGCGAGAGTATAGATTTTTTTTGAAAAAATCCGGAATATAATTAATTCTCTTCATTATGGGATTGAATAAGTTTTTATAGTAATCAGTGCTAAGTTCAAGATTTTGTGCAAGTAACTCCGCTTTTTCCAATTCATCACTAAATTTATCGAAAATAAAAACATCACCATCTACATGAATGAAAGGTTCAGCTTGCTTATTATATGTAAAAATTTTAGGGAAAGCCCACAATGACGGATTATAATTCAAATTATCATAGTCTAGGTGATATGTGCTATACGGAAGACCTAAAATATCTATTAATACTTCGGCTCCATGGGAGTCAGTATATAATTGAACATCAGAATAAAATTCTCTTAATTTTAAACAACTGTATGTCCACGCCAACAGGTGATGTTGGGGAGAAAGCCACCCAAAAGAATCTTCCAACAAGTTTTTATGGTTTGACCAAAGAGTCTGACAAATTTTCATACTATTAATTGCTTTTATAAGTTATATAATATGTGTTATTTTTATTTGCATTTTGTTCATCTGCATAAATAATCTTTCTATTAGTTTCAAATTTCCAGTAGTTGTTGTAAACCTAACTAACAAATATCTCACAAACTAATTCAAATTATTTACTCAATCTATTTATAGTTTTTCTTATAATATTTTAAACCTCAGCCTTAGAATCAACTCTGAAGGGCGTAATTTATACTCAGAATAATAGCTGCTTATATCGCTGTAGGAGTATGTAACAAATTGACTGGTATTAAAAACATTTGTCCAGTCCAACATCCAGTCCATGTTTTTCATCTTATACCTCACACCTATGTTGCCAAACCACGAAGAACGCGTTGACGACTCAATGGCACTATTGAAATAATGATTAAAGCCAACGCTCAAAATTAAACCTTTAACAGGTATAAAAGATGTATTCAGGTTTTGAGTAAAATTTCTTATACCTGCCATTTCACGATCGCCAATCTTGTTAGAGTTTTCTCTGAAGGAGAAATCATAATTTACAATCATAAACTTCCCGATATCTGTTACAATAGATGGAGAGATGTAATACGAATTGTATTTCAATTCAGATATTATATCTTGATTCTTCGCAAGACCAACGCCACTGTTATAACCGGCATTTAACTTTACCTCAGAATTTATTGCATCAACACTCTGACCAAATGATATACCTACACCATAACTGTCAGATGTATTAGGATGATAAATACTGGTAGAACTGCCAAATATACCGTTATAATAAGTATCGGTTAAAGTGTTGCTCCAAGAAACAGAGTAATTCAAATTTAAAGTTGTAAACAGTGTTGTAAAGGGGTTTCTATAGCTCAAAATAACTAAACCATTACCTGTCCTATTCTCGTTAAAAATATCATTGCTGCGATTCATTGTCCTGTATGAGGTCATAATATAACCCAAGTAATCTTCCGACAAACCACCAATATTGTTACTAAAAGAAATATTAGAGAGTAGACTTATACGTGAATTAAATTTAGACTGAAATATAATCAGGGGAGAATAGAGTAAATTTCGACGTCGACGTTTTAAATCCCTTATATTGTCAGATCTATCCAAAAAAACATATCGGATAGGGATACTCAGGTTAGCCTGAGTGTCATGGCTTAACTTATAAGATATTCCCGGCGACAAATTTAGACTTAACTCATGTCGATTAATATTATTACGTAAACTATCCCCATTAAAAGGAAGCATGTTTGCGCTTGAAAAAAAGTCTGACTGCAATGTATAAGAGTTATATGTAGCTCCAAGAGAATAGAAAACACCCAAGCTGCCAAAATCTTGCCTTAAGCCCGAAACATAAGCATTAGAGTGAAAATGATCATAATTCACATTTTGCTGAAGAGGTGGTAATGCATCTTTAAAATTATCAAACAAAACAGGAGTAACACTTAGAAAATTGTTTTGAGTTATATAGGATGCATTTGCCCCTAAACTGAGTTTTTTATCGCCCTCACGGATCATATACTTAAATTCGTTTGTAAGATGAAACGAAGGAAGTCCCAATCTTTGTGTAATAGGTTCATAGGAATTTATCACACTAACAATATCATTCCAATTAGCAGATAAGTTAAACTTATTTTGTAAATAATAATTGTCTGCATTACCCTCAAGAGTAGCGACTCCTTCAATCACACGTTTCAAAAGGCGAGTATTCATATCCTCCTCAATAATTATATGTTGATCATCACCTGCAAAAAGATCTCTTCGGAGATAACTGTCGCTTGTATTCTTATCGTACTGATAACTAAGGTTAGTTGTTAGTATAAGATCCTCTTTAAGTACCCTTAAATCATTCAAAGTGCCCAAATGTGCATCATTAAAAAAATAATGCTGTTTATTTATCGCAGGAGGTAAAGGTGATACAACATTAAGAAAATTTATATTTGAAGTACCTTTTGACTCATAGTGAGTAACTAGTTCTTCAGAAATATCACGTCCGGTGTTATCACCTTTGTAAACCAACATATTCTGCTGGTTTTGTGTAAAACGCATACCTACAAGTTCATTACTCAAAAGAAATAGAGGGACTCCACCACCAATCTGTGCTGTAGCAAAAAATGCACCCAGTGCCGACTGTTTGAGTTTTAGGTTTATGGCAGCATTAGTAGGAAAATCCATATCCTTAAGGGCTTTAATGGGTTGATGGTTCTCAAGTACCTGAACAGATGCTACATTCTCCGCATTAATGTTTTGAGATGCAATACCATATTTTCCTTGCAAAAGATCAAGCCCTTCAATATAAAACTTACTGATTAGTTGATTCTGATAAAGTATCTCGCCAGACGATAGGACCTGAACACCCGGCAATTTCTTAAGTACATCCCCTATACTTCGGTCGGTTTCATCCAAAAAGCTTGCCACATCAAAATGAATAGTATCGCCTAACTGACGTATCTTAGGTGCATCAACAATCACCTCCTTAAGCTCAGTTGTTTGTTCCTCAACAACAAACTCCAGATATTCTGTATTACCCGGAACCGTTTTAGACTGAGTTTCAATGGTCATAGATCTAACCGATACAATAACAGTATCAGGTATTGAAACTTTTTTCAACTCAAATGTTCCATCAACATTAGTCATTGTATATGTAAGAATAATATTAGAGCCAACAGGATGCAAAGTTACTGTAGCAACTTCTACAGGAGCACCGGTATCTTTTATCACTACACGGCCCCTTATCACTTGTTGAGCCTCGATAGATAAACAAAAAAAGGTAAGTGAAAATAATATGGTTAAAATTACTCTTCTTGCCATGATACTAAAACTCGACTTCAATTTCGGGATAAATCACAGGATTATTTACATTATAACTACTTATAGCATCAGGATCTAAAAAACTCATGATTACTTTCCTATATTCTGCTCGTCTGTATGCCTGCCACTGCTTTAGAGTACCCCCAATATATTTCCTGACAATTGATATTTGGCTACCCCTGTATAAAAACTTCGTTTCATTATTTATTTCAATTTGTCTGTTTTTCAAATCCTGCAACCCTATAACTTGAAAACAGTATATATTATCACTATCTTCAACTTTCATTATTATTCCCGGTAGTCCGTATAGCTTCCATGGTCCTTCATTGATTGGAATCTCTATATTAAACCAGGCGGTATAATTTCTTCCCCTAAAAGAAGTTGTAGCTTTCTGACATAGATAGTTTAACACTGTTAAAGTATCCTCTGTTATTATCCATTCCATTGGTTTAATATTTTCTGTAAAACGGAATAAAGTATGCGTATCTACTCCTTCCAAGGGACCATCATCAATGGTCATTATCTCATTTTTTTTTCTGTTCTTGTAAATCCTTGCCGATTCTCCGTTTTTTCGCTTATCGCTCATTTCATATATTTCCTGCCTTGTTTCCAGTCGCTTATTTAACTCCTCTCTGTTTGAAGAAAGAATGAAAATTTCTCTTGGTGAATTATTCAAATGATTATAGTTATATACTGAATCTTTATAATGGCGGTATAAATCATAATAAACCGACCAAGTATTTCCAATATCTAAAGCCATGGTATCAGTTACTGTAAAGGGATCATTTTCTTTGAGTGCCTGTATATCCACTTTATATACAACACGAAAAAGGGCTGAATCCAATATTTCAAAATTGTTTCTTTTAACAACAGTCTCTGCACTTAAGATTACAAAGCAGTAATCACAAGATAGAATAAAAATTAAAAATGCAAATAAAATTAGTTTTCTCATAATATTAATTAATTTATTAAGGTGACCTGAAATTACAGGTCACCTTAAAATTTTAAGATTGAAAAGGTCTACAACTACCATATCCCCCACAATAAGTATTGACGGCACCTGTTTGAGTTCCACCATAGTAAGTTCCACACCATTTTCCCGGAATATTTGAACATTCACATATATGTGTGTATCCCGATCCACCACACATACTTGAATCTCCACCACTACTACCGCTACCTCCTAAGACTTGTTTCATCTCACTGTTTTGCAAAACTACTGCATTTTGCAGTTTGATTTTACTTAACTTTTTCATTTTGATTTGTTTTATTCGTTGCAGAAAAAATAATTAATTAATTATATCAATCTTCCCCTCTGCTACACTAGTTCAGATTGATTTCTTTTTATTTACTATAACTTTTTAACATACAAGAAATAATTATTAGTTGTCCTCAATAATAACCTGTTTAAAATCCATACTCTCTGCTTATTATATTTGTTGATTCCTTATCATTTTTTTTACCGGCATAAAAAACCTCTCAATCAGTCGTAAGTCTTCTGTTATTATTTCCGCTACACCCTGCATCTGTCTTGTTATTGGCAATATTTTGTCATAGTTTGTTTTCATCCCTTTCGGGAAAATTATCTCTACAACATATAATCCATCATCAGTAGGTACACTCGATATACTTGCAACATTTCCGATAAGGTAGCCAAACTCCTGGTCAGGAAAGTTGTTAAGCCTTACATTAACCCTCTGCCCTTCACTCACTTTACCAGCTCCCTGGACAGGAAGCATTGCTTTACCTCTTGGAATATCTTGCCCTGCCGGTAAAACAGTGAATACCGTTTCTCCGGCCGATACATTCTGGTTACTGCTCCATACTCCCATATGATTAACTATTCCGTTTACCGGGCTTACCATAAGATAGTCATGCTCCCATGATCTTATCTGAGCGTTTAATGCCTCTGTGGCATTGTGGAGCGCAAGCCGAAACCTGCTCTCAACCTCAGAGGCTTGCTGCTGTAAATCAAGTAAAGTCTCTTCTCCCTGCATCTGTTGAAGGTCTGATTGTTTTAATGAGGCATTAAAAGAGATGAAAGACTGCTTGCTCTGTAAAAAACTGCTCTTTGCCAGTTCATATTCATTTTCTGAAATTACGTCCCTTGAGAAGAGTACTGAATCTCGTTTGAATATATTATTGGAGGTGTTGTATTGTTCTAGTATTACAGGCATTTGCTCTTTTAACTTGTTAATATACTCTTCTTGCACCAAAAGCTGCTCTTTCTGCGAAGCAATCTTTTTTGGGTAATAATCGAGTTCCATATGATTAATATAGTCGTTAAGACTATTAAGAAAAGCGGCATATACCGATTGTATTGTACCAAGGCTTACTGAGCGTGAAGGGAACAGGCTCTTTACCTGATCAATATCATAACCTGACATTTTCCAGAGTTCAATATTCATCAACAGAGTAAGCATATCATCTGTATCAGCAGGGTTATTTATTACAGCCAATGGCTCACCTTTTCTTACCTCACTGCTGTTAACTACATAGATCTCATCAATCTTTCCCGCAGAGCGGGCAATAACACCGGCAGGGGGCTCTTGTGATGTCACCGTTATTTCAGCCTGAATAACATCAGGATATTTAAAGAAAAAGCTTCCTAGAAGCAGTATTATTACGATAGAAAACAGAAGCGTAATACCGCCTCGCAATATCCACGGGGGAACCCTGTTCATTATCTCCTGCACCTCTTCGCTACGAAGCTCTATCTCTTTATATTTCTTTTCCTCTTTTTTCATACCTGTAGTTTAATTACCAAGTTCAAGCTGATTCTTTACCAGTTCATAATATTTGCCTCTTAGCCTTGTAAGTTCTTCATGAGTACCCTCCTCAGCCACTTTACCTTCGTCAAGAACAACAATCTTGTCGGCATCTCTTACAGTGCTCAGCCTGTGTGCAACTACTATAACTGTTCGTCCCTTATAAAACTCATGCAGGTGCTTCATTATCTCCTTCTCGTTATTTGCATCAAGTGCATTTGTTGCTTCATCAAGGAATATAAATTCAGGATTCTTATAAACAGCACGTGCAATAAGCATTCTCTGGCGCTGTCCCTGACTTATACCGTTTCCTTCCATTCCTATCTTAGTGTTGTATCCCATAGGAAGTGAGTCAATAAAATCCCGTATATTGGCAACTGTAACTGCATGCCTCAGTTTCTCTATATCAGGATGATCATCACCAACGGCAATATTCTGTGCAATAGATTCTGAGAATATAAACCCATCCTGCATCACCGATCCGGTTTTGCTTCTCCATAAATGGGGGTTGATAAAATTTAATGGTGTTTCACCAACCTTTATTGTTCCTTTATTGGGCTCATAAAATCCCAGAAGCAGTTTTATAAGGGTGGTCTTGCCACTGCCACTGGCTCCAATTATTGCAGTAACTTTCTGGTGTGGCACAACAAGGCTTATATTGTCAAGCACATAATCCCTGTCGGCACCATCATAGCTAAAAGAGAGGTTTTCTAAAGTTATATCTTTTCTTTCGGGTAGTACTGTCAGTTTATTAAGAATAGTGTCCTCTTCATCTTCTTTACCATGAACCTCATTCAGACGTTCAAGGCTTATCTTTGCATCCTGAAAGGAGCGTGCAAATCCGACAAACTGCTCAACAGGGGCAGAGAGCTGACCAATTATGTATGTTATTGCCATCATCATACCAAGAGTCATTTGACCCTCAACAACAGCTTTAGCGGCTATAAACGAAACAATTATATTGGTTGTCTGGCTAAAGAATACAGATCCTACCTGCTGTATCTGTTCAAGCGCCATACCCTTAATACTTATTTTGAAGAGTTTTACTTGAATGCGCTCCCACTGCCAACGCTTTTGTTTCTCGCAATTATTAAGTTTAATCTCCTGCATTCCGGTGATAAGCTGGATGATATTACTCTGTTCACCTGCAGATTGTGCAAATCGCCTGTGATCAAGTTCACGGCGGTATTTCATAAAGAGCAGAATCCATATTACATATAGGGTATTACCAACAAGAAATATACCAAGTATAATAAGATTGTAATAGGCTAATACAAATGCAAAAATAAAGAAGTTCACGAACGAAAAAAGAGTACTTATGGAACTTCCTGTAAGAAATGATTCAATACGACCGTGATCGCCTATACGCTGCATAATATCACCTGTCATTTTTGTGTCAAAATACCGTAAGGGTAATTTCATAAGCTTTGCCAGGAAATCAGAGATAAGTGCAATATTTATCCTGGTGTTCATGTGAAGCATTATCCAGCTTCTAATGAACTCAACCGAGAGACGTGCGACAAATATTACTAATTGCGCAATCAGAATTAAGGTTATAAAACTCAGGTTACCGTCACGGATACCGATATCTACAAGTGATTGTGTAAGAAAGGGGAAGATTAGCTGCAGGATACTTATCACAAGCATTCCCAGAATCAGCTGGCCGAGCTGGCTTTTGTAAGGTGTCAGGTACCAGAGAAAGTACCTGAGGCTTCTGTTCCTGTTTTCTTTCTCGTCATCACGGTTAAGAAACTCTGGTCCGGGTTGTAAAAGAAGTACTGCCCCTTTTTCCTCATTCTCCTTTTTGGTGCTGAGCCAGCACTTTTTAAAATCAGCCTCATCATATTTTGTCAAGCCAAGTGCAGGATCTGCCACATAAATACGATGCCCTTTTTTCTTGTCTTTCTTAATATCATAAACTACCACAAAGTGGTTCTGTTTCCAGTGCACAATAAATGGCAGAGGAGCCTCTTCCACTAACTGTTCAAACGAGATCATCACCCCTGTCGTCCTGAACCCGATATATTCTGCTGCATCACTTATTCCCAGCATCGATACCCCTTCACGGGTTATGAAAGATTGCTGCCTTAGTGTTTCAAGACTGTAGTGTTTACCGTAATACCTTGCAATCATGCGAAGGCAGGTGGGACCGCAATCCATGGCGTCTAGTTGGAGATAGGACGTAAAGTTCTTTCGCATATGAGTTTTAATGCTTTATCCCTGTTTGATATTTTTCAAAATTATCTTTTGTTATCTTCTTTCTATCAATAAGATTTTTAACTAAAACCTGATAAGAACCACAAAAATGTTTATTTACAATCTTTTTTAAGATGAATTTCCCATATTCCTCTTTTGTAGTTATTGCAAAGTACAAATATGTATTCCCGATTTTTTTATGAGATAAATAAGTTTTAGCTTCTAATTTTCTAACAAAAGTTGATAAAGTATTATAATGAGGCTTTGGATCAAGATACTTTTCTCTTAATTGCTTAACAAATAACTCATTTTCACTCAAAAAATAATTCATAATTTCCTCTTCTTTTTCTGTCAATTTCAGTATAATTTTTCTATAGAAAATGTATTTACGTTATTTCATAAGCTACTCCGAAAATTGTCTATGACAATTTGTTCGATTATAAATCATTCACTGATTTCTATTTCAGGATAAGTAATAGGATTATTCATATTATAAAAGTAAGTAACAGACGTAGCCCCTTCATAGAATCCATATGAAACCTTCTTAAATTGATTCTGTCTTAATTTTTTAAATTGCTCACTCGATATTATCTCAATATGTGAGTCATAAATATCGAAAGCTATTTCTTCAATTTTTTCCAATCCGATAGCTTTAAAACTAAATATTTGGTCGCTATCTTCAACAAACAAAATCATGCCGGGAAGTCCATAAAACTTCCATGGTCCGTCGTTAACAGGAAGTTCCGTAGAAAACCAAGCCGTAAAGCTTCGGCCTCGAAAATTTGTATTAGCTTTAATGCAAGAATAATTAAGGATAGTGGCCGTATCCGGCAAAATATCCCATTCAGGTATAAGAGATTCTACTACCTTAAACTTGTAACGTAAATCATTCTCATCACGTGCTAATGTAATTAACTCATTCTTTACTCGATTTTTAATTAATCGAGAAGTTTCTCCTACTCTATCCCCAATAATATCATCAGCGCTTTCTTTAATTTCTAACCTCCTTTGTAACTCTTGTTCATCACTTAGAAAATTAACCGATTTCATTCTCATAAAATTGACACTATTCATTGAATCACGTTTCTCTAAATTTCTATCATAATAAACAGAAACCTCCCTACTTACATCCAATGACATCGTGTCTATAATGGCAATTGTTTCTCCCGACTTGGAGGCTATTTGTGTATATTCAAAAACTACTCTGAAATTTAATAAATTATTGGTGAGATTATTTTGAGCTGATATTAAAAAAGGGCAAAATAAAAAGAATACCCAAAAACAAAATGTATTTCTTCTCATGTTTATTAAAACTAAGTAAAGAGTTAGATGTGCTACATTTAACTCCTTTAGTAAAAATCAGATTGATTGACAGCTACCTCCGGCACTTCCACAATTCATATTTATACTATTAATCATTGATTGCGTAGTAATATAAAAGCCCTCCCAAGGTACATGTGAACCAGAATGACAGGTACATCTAAAGCGTCCACCGCTACCACCCAACACATTTTTCATCTCTTTCTCTGTTAGCACCTGATGTGCACTTGCAAAATTAATCTTCTTCATAAGAATAGTTTTAATGTTTATTACAGCCAATATCTATATGTAACCACGGGCTGAATTCATGGTTAGAGATTAAAATATTTATGTCGATAAATTATTAATATTTTCATGTATCCATTTATCCATAATTTCAATAATAAAAATGCGTTCAACGGAATTTAAACCTAATACCAAAAACATATTATCTATCAACATATATAGATTATGTTCATTGATAGTATTAATTACAAAAGTAACCCAGTTGTTAAACTCGGAGTTACCAGAAAAACTTTCATTCCAGTATAAATTTATTATATGTAAAATATCTCCTAGGTTAAGTTGTAATTGTTTTGACAAGTCATTAGTAATGAAATCATAATCACTAAATTGAGAAAATTTAAGTGAGAATGTTTTTATTATTCGACTAATATTTTCAATTCTCTGTGTAGATTCTAAATTTTTTAGTATGTATATAAATAAATATATAGCAATCGAATAAAAGTTATCATTTGATGAATCTTCATCTATAAGCCCTAAAACAACTTGTGAAGTTCGTTTTATATATTCTAACTCAATTATAGTGCTTGTCTTTAATGTAAATTTATCCCAAACTACACTATTGTTTTCGAAATTACTCCAAAGAACCTTACCATATTCGAACTCATTTTCTCGGAAGGATATATTAGAGGAAATATAAAAATTGATATGTTTGCTTAATTTTTCAATTACATTATCATAATCTTCTTTAGTCGAAACAGAAATTGCTAATCGGATATTTTCTCCTTTTTCTTGGGAAAACAACACACAAAAATATGAAAAAGTGTGTTCTAAAGATTTTTTAAGAGCTGAAATTTCACATAGTAAATTTGTCCAGCTTCCTCTTGCATAATAAATAGATACGAAAATCCATTGGTTATTTTTCATATTCATTAGATTTATTTACTTTAAATCAATAAAATCATTGTAGTTAAAATTCTTATAAACAGTGCAATTTCCAAATCCCATTTGATTAACTTTTCTACACTTCTCAATTGATTCAATAGATTTTCTTTCATTTAACGCCATTGAAATTAAAACAATTATTGATATTTTAAGATCTTCATCAGTAACTTCATAAAATTGTTTTCCATTTGCCATACAAAATGATTTATTATTTGTATCTATGATAATATCAACTTTTCTTAACATAAGTGAAATAGTATTATTAGATATCCTTTTCCACCTTCCTTTTCTAATATTATTTTTTAATACCACCCGATCATTTCCTCTAATAAATTTAGATAATGATTTTTGAATTAGTAATATTTTTGAATCAACTAAAATGCCTGTTTCCAAAGTTGAATCATTATATATTAAAAGGATTTCAGTTGTATACGGATTAATATATGATATATATAAAAGATAAAGCTTTTTATAAATAGGTTCATTGTTAATACGCTCAAATTTAGAGTGTTTAATAGAAACATTATAATTTTGATTTTCATAGTATAAATGCCTCAGACCAAATTCTTTCAAACGAGAAAACAAGTCAGCGTCCTCGTGTCCATAACCTATAAGAGATTCGTCATATCCTCTTAAGTTTATAAAATCTTTTTTAAGTAAACAAACTCTTCCATAAATGTCTGTTGATTGGAGATCACTAGTATAAAATATTCCTTTTGCCTTTTCAAATTCGTTTATCATTTCTTTAGCAAAACCTCTTCCCAAAAAATTATCAGCATCTAAATTGCATACGATATTGCCATTAGCTAGTCTAAATACTACATTTCTGCTATGACTTCTCAAATAGTGATTTGGCTCAAAAGTTTTGTAATACGATAGTATTCCCAAATCAATATATTTTTTCATGTCATTTTTTACCCAACTTTCCAAACCATCAGAAGAGTTATAATCCAATAAAACAAACTCTACATCACCCAACAGATAATTATCATGTATGTTTTTCGGTAATGTTTCCTGTAAATGACTGAGCCGATTCATGCAAGTTATACAAAAAGAAATCTTATATTCCATATCATTTTTATCAATAATATATTTTCTTTTTCCCGATACGGAATTTATCCGGAATAAAACGGTTTATATCATTATTCTCTGAATATATTTTTTTAAATCTTACCATGTGATATAACATAACTTCAAATTGTCGTCTGTAAATAATTTCGCCCTTTTCCCATAACATATTACCCGCAAACCCTTCCACAATCTGAAACTCAAAATATGCATTAATTTCCTTCTCTTCATATAAACGTCTTACAACGTGCGTCATACTTTCAATTTCTGTTTTTATAAGAGAATAGTGAACTCCATTTCCGAACTCTTCGAATGCAAAATTTGTTTCATCAAAGAAAAAGTTTGCATTGTCCCTAAAAACCTTCTTCCAGTCTTTACTTTGCTTAAATAAAGTATTGATGTTATGCTTATTACGATATAAGGCAAAACATCCAGTTAAATAATCGTGCCGGGCACTAATAACATCATACTTACTCAATAATTCATCATCCATAAATCTGCGAACATTCCCAAAAATTAAATCAATGTCACAATAACCCCAAAAATCATATTCTTTTATATATTCCGCAAAGATGTAACCATATGCAGCTTTAAAATCGCAAAGCTTATATGCTTCTCTTAATTTGATATCAATGCTCAGGGCTATGGCAGCATCCTTATTAAATTGATCAAGAGAATAATTTATTAATTCAACATTAGAAGGCTTAACAGATGGTGGAATATTATTATCACTAAAAATTTTAAAATCAATATCAGGATTAAAGGCACAGGACTTTAAGAAATAAGGAAAATACCACGGAAACTCTCCCAAATAAATAATAATAAAAACAATTTTATTTTTCATTTTAATTTATTTTTATAATATTTTAAATCTCACCCTTAGTAACAATTCTGCAGGTCTTAGGTTATACGCGGAATAATAGCTGCTGATATCGCTGTAGGAGTATGTTACAAATCGACTGGTATTGAAAATATTTGTCCAGTCGAGCATTAAATCAATCTTTTCCCATTTATACTTTATGCCGGCATTTCCAAACAATGACGAGCGTGAATTAGATTCTATCAGATTATTATAATAATGATTGAACGTTAAATTGAAAATCAGTTTTTTTACCGGTAAAAAAGATATACTTAAATTCTGTGAGAAGTAATTTATTGAAGGTAAAACACCTGCCTTAATTTTGTTATTGCTGTGTTGGTATGTTGCACTGTATTGGGTGATTAGGTTTCGTCTAATGTCTGTTTTTATAGAGGGTGATACAGAAAAAGAATTAGATGTGAATTCTGAAATAATTCCTTGGTTCAGTGAAAGCGAATTGCTGCGGTTGTATCTGGCAGCAATTCTGACCTCCGAATTGATGGCATCCAAACTCTGACCCAAAGTTAAATTCGCTCCATAGTATTGTGAGTTGTTTGGATGACTTATACTTACAGTGTTGTTCAATATCCCACTATAACGGATATCGTACAGTAGATTCTTCCATTGATTGGTATAAGACAAGCTTAGTGTCGTAAAAAGAGTGGTAAACGGGTTTCTGTAATTCAGATATACGTAAGCAGATGTTTGCCTGTTTTTACTTAATATGCCTTCATTTTTATTGAGGCTGCGGTAGGTTGTCATTATATAACCTAAATAATCTTCAGTTATAGAACCTATATTATTGGAAAAAGATAAATTAGCGTCCAATTCGGTTCTGGTAGTGAATCTATGTTGCAATGATATACTCGGACCGAAAAGCAAAAACATATTGTCCTTCTTAGCATCGCGTACCCTATCCTGCCTGTCAAGATATAATATCTTCACAGGGATATTTGTATACAAACGGCTTTCCGAAGAGAATCGATATGACACCATTGTTGATAGTTCTGCACCTGTTTCGTTTCGTTTTATTTCATTTCTTAGACTGTCTGCAGATATAGGAATATCAGTTTGTCCCATCAAAATCCCGGAGTTCATGTTATACAGGTTAGCAAATGCTCCAAGCCTGTAGTCAGTTGCAAAACGACCTTTCTCATTTCCACCAGATATATACATATCTGCTTTAAAATGATTGAACGAGACATTCTGACTTATCATCGTATCTTCGGGTGAAAAAACACTGAAATTATCATAAAGAATCGGTGATACTTGCAATGCATGATCGTGTGTGTTAAATGATATTGTGGAGCCTACTCTAAAACGTTTGGTATTTTCGCGCTTTAGGTAATTGAATTTGTTTTCTGCTTTAAAGGAAGGTGTTTTTAGCCATTGGGAAACATTTTGTGCAGCAGCCACATCCCCAAACATGTCATTCCATTTAGAAGTTATATGGAATTTATTTTCAAGAAAACCAACGTCTGTATTTGATTCCAATGAAATATTACCGTCCAGTTCTCGTTTATTAAACCTCGAACTCAAATCTTCCGCTATAAGAATGGGCTGTCCTTGATCTACAAATATATCTTGTTTGGCAAAACTGTTGCTTTTCTGATTATCGTACAGAAAATTCAGATTACTGGTAAGTATGAAATCTTTTTTTAGAGTTCTCAAATCGTTAAGAGAAATCACGTGTGCATCATTGAATAAATAATGTTG
>Ga0172378_10002653_pt1 | contig 16816 bp, 11 predicted proteins | sample GrowelOW332metaG_FD_119755 | JGI IMG/M metagenome (GOLD analysis project Ga0172378, IMG submission 119755) | Groundwater microbial communities from an aquifer near a municipal landfill in Southern Ontario, Canada - Pumphouse #3_1 metaG | ecosystem: Environmental > Aquatic > Deep subsurface >... | reverse complement strand
TCTTAACGAACGGAAGCGGTATTTCTGATTATTTTTATCACGAGGCTGCAGCAGTTCCGCTGTCTGTCAGAATATATCCGGTGTATATGTTTATAAGCTATTCCGGTCGGACTTAAGTTTCATTTGATCTTCAAGTACAAAATATTTGTATTTTTCCGAATCATATATAAAATCCCATGTCCCTGCAAATCTTACTTTTTCTCCGCCAAAGCCTGTTTTAAAAATATATAAACCGGCCATTGAATTTGCTGTATTGTTGTTCGGGGGAATACCCATAAGATCATAACTTGTGCATCCTCTTCTGCGTGCAAATCTGACTGCTTCCCATTGAAGTCCGTAATTCGGCATAAGTTCCCGCTGTTCAAGACTGGAACCTGCATACATGTAGTATGCGTTATGTCCTGAAAGTGCAATAATAATTCCTGAAATAATTTTTTTATCTTTTTCCGCAGTCATAATGCTGAACTGCGGCGCCGGAGCCGGTGCATCAAGCGGGATGATTTTTTCGCGTGGCGGTGGTTCGTGTACTGCATTACTCTGGACGTGCTTATGAGAAAACAGCCTGTCGAAATATTGTTCTTTTTCATAAAAGAATTTTTTACGCAATGCCGTACTTTTATACAGACTGTACCAGTCCGGAAGTGCTTCCGCTCCTTTTATTGAAAATACAATTTTACTTCGGTATGCATGTCTGATACAATTACGCGTTGTTGCCCTCATCCGCGAAAGAATTTGTTCGGGTGATGCAGCAATATTGACAATGACCGTATCCGGACATATATAATTTCCAGGAGCTTTCCGCAGGTTATGAGTTTTTGTTCCCCAGTTCATTATAATTTGTTCATTTTCCGGCTGCACTGTTGTACCATTGCAGTACAGGCTCTTCCATGCGAGATCGTATCTCAGACAGATACATTGTACTGGAAGAGCAGGTCTGACTGCAACCGCAATTTCTTCAAGCAGAATACCTCGTTTTTCAGGAGCGATAGAAACTGATGGTGCTTTTGGTGCATATGCATAGCATGAACCGTCATGACGGAAACGGATAAGAACCATGAACGGAAACTGAAAGGATGTATCCTTGTCGGAATACGATACGGTGAAAAAAAAAGGCTGCTGCCCGCATGTATTTTTAAACGTTCCCCAGAACGCCGTCTGAAAGAGATTGTCCTGCAGCGGGAAATCCTCCGGTCGAACCTGCTGTATTGTAACCATAGACGGCTACAATACCAGCAAAGAAAAAAAGAAGCAATGCCGTCATTTGTATGCCATGCGGAATGTGGTCTGCTCAATACAGCTGCTGCACAAGTGTGGCATATATATTTCGGTTATTTTTTTTCGAAATGACTGTTGAATTCTCTGTCTTCATCAGAAGTATCGTTTGCATGTTTCATATTGTCCCAGTCAGATGATGAAGATGGTCTGTCAGGCATGATGAGTGCGCAGATAATATATGCCACCAGTCCTGCACCGACGCTTACACATGTTATTACAACCCATATGAGCCTGACTATAGTCGGATCAATATTAAAATATTCGGCAATCCCGGCACATACACCGCAAAGTTTTTTTTCCTGTGATTTATAAAGTCTTTTAGCCATCGTTTTTCTCCTTTTATCTTTCACATTTTAATCTTAACATTTCCCATTCCGCAATTGATTAAGAAGTGATTCTGTTTTTGTCCGCTGCAGATTATACTTCCGAAGCCGTCTTTGTGAAGGTCGTTGAACCGTACAGATCCTAAACCGACTTTTGCAGCAATCGAATAATCGTCAGGATTTCCTTCTAGCACAAGAGAAATATTTCCTATACCACAATTTGCCTTTATAAGACCATGCAGTTCACCGGTGAAAGAAATATTTCCCATATTACAGTGGAATTCTGCTGCACCGCCCCGGACTTTTGAAAGTACTATTTTTCCGGCTTCAACATCGACATAACAACGGGCGCTTTGTATTTCGACATCCTTAGCATCAAATGATCCTGCTCCAATATGGAGCCGCAGTAAATCAATTTTTGTATGTTCTGGAATTCGTATAAGAATACGGGGATGGTATACTTTATTTTCCGATGAATCATTATGAGTCCAGAAGCTTATATCCGGTATTTTTTTCGTATTTTCAATCGAAAACGTTCCAAACGGTGAAAGCCCGTACCGTATATCTCCCTGTGCAATTCCCCTGAAGTCTACAGAAAAGAAAGCCCCTTTAATCATTACGATTTCTGCAGTACCGAGCGAAATATCTAAACTGCGTACTTCATCATTTGAGAAACTGCCGCATGTACCGTCTTCTGATTCATTTTTCAGTTTTTGTCTTACTGATGGAATTCCTGCAAATTTTGAAACGATACTTTGTGCCAGTTCTTCAGGAGCGCCGAATTCTTTCATTACTTCCTGATCGTTTCCGGCGTCATCGAAATATCCCCGGTAATACTCAAGCGCTTCCTCTTGTTCTTCAACGGGAAGTGATCTGAGCTGCAGTTTTAGTTCACTCAAATATTCTTGTCGTGTCATAAATCATCTCCCAGTAGTATGCTGTTCATTTTTTTATAATATTCGATCCAGTCGCGCCTGTAAGAATCAAGTTCAATCATTCCCTGTGCGGTAATTTTATAGTACCGCCTGTTCCGTCCTGAAAATTCTTTATCATAAGTTTCAAGAAGACTGTTTGTCTGAAGTCTTCTCAGCACCGGATATAATGCACTTTCAGAAACATCAATCACGTTTCGGACATCCTGCGTAATCCTGTATCCATATGTTCCTTCCTGTTCGCGGGCTACGACGGCAAGAACTACGGCATCAAGAAGGGAGGAGCCGGTGTTGAACATCATAAAACGCTCCTTTGTTGTAATGAAATAATATTATATTATTATTTATAATATACAAAGAATAGTATTGTGTGTCAAGTAATTTTATAGGATTAACAGGAGTTTCGTATCTGCGAAACGCCGTGCGGTGATTATTTTTTAGGTGAAGCTGCTTTTATAATTTCAAGTACTTCATCAGGAGTACTTGCAGATAGAACTTCTTCGATAGTATTTTTTTTCCTTAAAATACTGCTGACTGCGGATATAACCTGCATCTGGGGAAATTCTCCTTTTCTGGGAGAGACAATGATAATAAAAATTTTTGACGGTTGTCCATCAAGTGGTGAAAAATCTATTCCTTCTTTTTTTATTCCCAATGCGATACAGATATCTTTTACTCCATCGGTTTTTGCATGAGGAATGGCTATTCCCTTTTCCAGACCAGTACTCATAATATCTTCACGTGACTGTACGTCAGAAAGTACGAGATTGTGGTCTGTTACTTTACCTGTTTTTTCAAGCAGAGAAACAAGTTCGTCAAGAATGTCTTTTTTTGTTTCACCATTCAGATCACAGCAGATAACATTTTTGTTAAGCAACTTGATAAGTGCCGGTTCGAACCTGTTTTCTCCTGAAACCAGGCTGGACTGAAGCGGGCCTGCTGCATGCAAAGCTTCAAGCGTCTGAAGTGATTTGTTCAAACGAAGAAGGACTTCGTATATTTCGGCTTTTACAAATCCCATATCTTCTCTGTCGGTTTCTATGGTAACGATACTGTCTGTCTCAGTAATGGACAGAGATATATTTCCTCTGCGCGCCTGTGAAAGTCCGTCGGAAATATTCATCATTTGTACATAAAAACCCTCCGACCGGAGGTCCTGAAGGAACATGTCGATGACAAGGTCTGCGATTTCATCATCCTTGAAGTCCCAGACGAACAGCTGCGCTTCTGCGGTTTTAATTTCTTTACGGGTTCCACGCCCTTTTATTTTTAACGTAATACTCAGAAGTGGGGGAGCAAATATTGTAGTCACAAGTGTCATAAGAATAACCACGCCGAAAAGTTCCTGATTGATTATTCCAGCAGTCAGACCTATGCCTGCAATAATAAGTGCTACTTCACCTCTCGGTATCATTCCAGTACCTATGCGCAAAGCACCTTTTACATTAAAACCGAGTACCAGCGAAGGCCCTCCGCATCCGATTACCTTGGCCAGAATGGCTGCAACTGTATAGACTGCACCGAATATAAGAACTTCTTTATTCATCAGTGTTCCCAGATTAACACTCATTCCCATGACGGCAAAAAATATTGGTACAAAAAACTTATACAGCCCGTGAATACGTTCCTGAATAACCGGGGCTATTTCTGTACCGGACAGAGCAAGTCCTGTCGTATAAGAACCGATAATCATTGCAAGCCCCTGTTTTTCAAAAACTCCGGCAAGAACAAGCGCAACTCCCAAGGCTGCAATTGAAAAATCATATGTTCCGCCGAATAATTTTACAAAACGTGCAATGTATTTTGAAAAAATGATACAAAGTGCTGTAAAAACAAGCCATATCGCAAAAGCTTTAAAGGCAATCATCTCTATTTTTGTACCGGATATTGCAGCACCTCCCGAGATGGCCGAGACAATTCCCATAACAACGGCAAGCAGAACAATACCAAGTACGTCATCAAATACTGCCGCTGCAAGAATTGTAACACCTTCGGGAGAATCCATTTTTTTCTTGTCAGAAAGGATTCTCGCAGTAATGCCTACAGATGTTGCTGTAGACATAATTCCGAGAAACAGGCTCCGTACGTCCATAAAACCGGCACCCAGCATAAGCATAGAACAAAAGTCTCCGAAAAGAAATGAAACAGCCACTCCTCCGAAACCGATTATACCACCCGTTACTGAATATTTGAGGAATAGTGTCAGATCTGTTTCTATACCGGATGAAAACAGGAGAATAATCGATGCAAGTGAGGAAAGTGTATACAATTCCGGGCTTACAGCAAGAGATGATGAGTTCAAAGGAAATATACCGTGTGCGAATCCTGGAAGAGGTATTCCTCCGAGCGCGTAAGGTCCGATGATAATGCCGGCAACAAGCTCGCCAAGAACAGAAGGTATGCCGATTTTAACAGCCAGTTTTCCGACAAGGCGCACTGCAAAAATGATTACAGCCAGCTGGAAGACGAGTGAAGTTACAATCTCCGTGATATTCTCTTCCATAAAAACCTCCGTAACAGACGTGTTTACACAAAAATAATAAATACTTCTTTTACGACAGTATTTGTAATTTGGGATGAACAATATCATTTATTACGAATATGTACAACAAAAAGAGACATCCGGCGGGGATGCTTTTGCTGATTTTTTATGCTATACTGCTGTGTATGAATATTCTGCATGTGCCTCCGTCAGAAATCTCACACATTCTTATAGAGAACCTCAAAAACGATACAGTTTTGTTTGTTTTTCCAACGGATATAGCAGCTTCATCATGGGCCGACTGGATTGTGTCTCATTCTGAAGAAAGCGGGGTGACGTCGGTGTCTCTTGAACGTTTTGCCGCATGGGATACATTCAAGTCTTCCGTGATGAATGCAAAAGTCCGGGACCACAGGAGTATTCCGTCTCTGCTTAGGAAAATTTTTGTACGCAGACTTATTTCTGAAAACGCACGGAAAGCCTCAGAGGGAGAACCACTATTTAAAAGCATTATAAATCCCGTTTATGCACAGAATGCGTATGCGTTTACAGACTGGATAGCCCGTATTCTTCCATCATTGGAAATATGGCATGACAAATATGAATTATGGCTGAAGAAGCGGAACGGTAACGACAGTGATGAAGAAAATCATGATTATTTAACTCTCTATACGGTGTATAAAAAATATCTTGACGATAATAACCTTTTTGAACCGTCATGGATCATGCCGGATTTTTCTCTTGACGGAAAGACTTGTATACTGTTTTATCCCGAGACACTTGAGGATTTCAGCGATTACCGGGAAAATATGATGAAGGCGGAAAATATACAGCTTGTCATGCTTCCGGAGACGACTGCCCATCCTGTTGTATCGTTCTATACGAATTCGCGTACAGAACTTAGGGCGGCTGCGTTGAAAATCCTAAGCCTTGTAAAAAACAACGATGCCTCCTGGAGTGATATTGCAGTCAGTGTAAGCGATATGGACTCATGGCGACCGTATATTGAGCGTGAATTCCGGTTGTACTGCATTCCGTTCGTTATGCGTGCAGGAGAGCCATATACCACGTACTGTGCAGGACGGATATTCCGCGAGATTCAGGAATGTGTACAGAATAATTTTTCATATGACAGTGTCCGTTCTCTTTTGCTTGACGGATATATTCCATGGAAAGAAAAAGAACTTAATCAGAATCTTGTACGGGAGGGGTGTGAGCGTAAATGCATCTGCTCATATGAAGAGAACGGTACAATGATCGATTCTTGGGAACGTGCACTTTCGTCTTCAAATTCCGGTAATACAACAGAGCGCGAACTGCGTATGTACAGGGAATTAAAAAAACGTATAACAGGATTATGCAGTGCAGCTACATTTCGCGGTATACAGACACAGTGGTTTGCTTTCCGCTCTGATTTTCTCGATGATTTAAGTTTTTCGGATGATGCAGATCTTATTCTAGGCAGATGTCTGAAAGTGCTTTCTGATTTGATCGATATTGAAGATAATTTTCTTACACCGTTTCAACTGACGATTCCTTCTCCGTATAGTTTCTTTCTTAATGAACTTGAAAACAGTATTTACCAGAAGCAGCCCGGAATTTGCGGTGTGTCCGTTTTTCCATACCGGCTTTCATCCTGCGCACAGTTCAGATATCAGTTTATACTCGATTCTTCACAGACGAGACTTACTGTTCCGTATCAGAGTCTTTCATTTCTTTCCAGAAAAAAACGGGAGGAACTTGCCGGACCTGACAAGGATACAGCTTCAAATGCATTCGTACGGTTATATGCGGAAAAGGACACTGCTTTTTTTTCTGCTGCGGAACAGACATTCGACGGTTTTTCCATTCCATTCAGCCTGCTTGTTAAAAAAGAGAAAAAAGAATGTGACGAAGAACTCTCCTGTCTTTCAGAAGATGATTTTATTATCCGGGAACAGAATTGTCTCGCCGGTGATTCCACTTTTCCTGGAAAGATTACACAGCTGCAGAAAAACGGTTTTTCCGCGTGGAAAAATAAAATAGTGGTTCCGCATGTGACGTATCAGGAACCTGACGTCCGGCTAAAACAGAAAATAAAGTATACACTTTGTATAAACAGGTCCCGTTACGACGGCAGACCCGATGTGCTTCATATAGCACAAACTGATCTTAAGAATTTTTATCCGTGCCGCCGTGCATGGGTTTTCAGTCAGATTCTTAAATTAAAAGACGACACACTTGATACATCACTTATGGAAAAATATGACTCAGGTTCAATAAACCATAAAATTCTTGAACTGTTCATGAAGTCGTACAAAGAGACAGGCAGAAAACTTCCTTACGTTTCAGAAGACGGTATATTTGAAAATGAACCGGAATTGCGGGAAGCACTTGTTGGATTTGCAGGTGAAGCGTTTTGTTCACCGGAGGAAAATTTTAATGGAAGTCCGCTCGTCCTTACGGTTCTTGAATCACAAAAAGAAATTTTTGCCGATACGATACTTTCATTTCTCCGAACGTTTTGTAAGACGTTCGGAGGATATACGGTTATCGGGGCAGAACAGTGGATGTCAGGTGAGTATGGAGATGTTTCCAATGTTTCATTAACCGGCAGAATTGACTGTATTCTTTCAGATGATAATGGAAACGTGTCCATCATCGATTACAAAAATACAGCGGCAGGTGCGCCCGGGACAGTTGACTGTATCGCCGATTCTAAAAACCGACTTGCGGACTTTCAGATTCCTATGTACATAACTTTATGGAATATGAATCATACAGCCGGTGAAGTTTCAGCTGTGGAGAATGCACTTTTTTATACCATCAGTGACAGAAAGAACCGTTTTATTGTTCAAAACGGACACAGTGGACATTCTGGAGCCATGACAATGACGGAATATGCACATACACTTGAATGTTTTCATACATATGTAAAAGATTTTACTGACAGCGTACATTTATATAATTTTGCGGTAGATTCGGAGCATGTTGAAGCATACAGGGACTGCAGAAAGTGTCGTTTTAAATCGATATGCCGTACAGCATATATTTCATCCGGTATACGAATTCCGGAATTACAGGGAGACGCTTCATGATTTCAGAAAAATATCCTGCTTATTTTGCACTTCTTGACCGCTGTCTTGATGACCAGCAGATGAAAGTGTGCTGTTCGGATGGAAATACAATAGTTGCTGCAGGTGCTGGTTCCGGAAAAACACACGTTCTCGCGACTCGTTTTGCGTATCTCGTTATGACAGAAAATATCAGCGTTGATAAAATACTTACGTTGACATTTACCGATAAAGCTGCCTCTGAAATGTACGAACGCATATACAATACACTGACTTTTTTTGCTCTTAACGAAAAGACACCGGAAACAGAACGCCTTCATGCACAGAAAGCTGTAGCAGATTTTTCAAACGCGCATATACAAACACTTGATTCGTATTGTGCAGGTATAGTGAGACAGGCTGCAAACAGGTACGGAATCCGTCCTGATTTCCGTATTGGTACATCAGGGGCTGGAAGAACAATGAAAAATCTCGCGCTGCCTTTTGTGATTGCACACCGGAATGATACAGCAATACAAAGTACCGCAGATGCTGGAAAAATTCAGGAACTTGCAGATAACCTCTTTGCAGATACCATAGGACGATATACGTCTCTGGCAGACAGTGAAACTTTTTTTACTGATGCGCTTACTGTACAGAAAAAAGAAATAGCAGACGCATGGAATAAAAAAATACCGGAACTTACGGATGCTGTGAATTTTATCCGTGAAATATTCGATTCACTGCCTTCTGAAAAGAAACTGTCTCCTTACGGAATGTGTCTTTCAAAGGCACTTGGGGAAATTTCTTCTGTAGAGCTCTGTCCTGTTTCTCCTGAATCAATAGAAGACGGTAGTTCTTCTGTTAAGACTGCTGCTTTTTTACATGTGCTTAAACGATTTTACTTTAATCAAACCATGAAGGGATATACAAGTCAGCTGCGGAGTGCCGTCGGAACTATCAAAAATGATGACGGCATAGGCCCTGTATTTGAATCTGCTGCAGACTATATTATTCATTATAATACAACTAAAGGAATTTTCAAACTTCTTGATGATTTTCTGGCTCTGGTAAATGAATCAAAGCGCCAGACAGGAGAACTCACTTTTGCCGATGTAACAGGACTTGCACTGCGCGTACTGCGGGAGCAGGCCGATATACGGCACCAGGAAGCGGAATCATTCAGCCGGATTATGATAGACGAATTTCAGGACAACAACGGGAAAAACCGAGAGCTTCTATCTCTTATATCGCACAACAATATTTTTTTCGTTGGTGATGAAAAACAGTCTGTCTATAAATTCCGCGGTGCGGATGTTTCTGTTTTTAACAAACTGAAAAAAGAGATACAAGGTTCCGGCGGTTCGGTTTACAGTATGATATACAACTACCGGTCGACGCCGGAATTACTTTCGGCATTCAATCAGATTTTCGGAGGATATCTATGCGGAGAAAAAATCGACACAGGGTCTTCTGAACAGGTATATGCTCCCACTAAATGGGTGTTCCCGGAAAAACCGCTCAGCGAATATGAGGCAGGTTTTACAGATGAAACAGTTGCGCTGAAATATAACGCCTGTAAAGGAACCGCAGAAAAAAGTGTCGTTATTACAGAGGACAACGTTCCTGTACATGTCTGTATGCTTAATACGGCGGGGGTACTTTCAGATGATTCTGTATCGGATCTGTATCTGAATCCAAAAGACCAGCTTTCATATTTTATTGCAGAAAAAATTTCCGAACTTGCAGAAAATGGGATAAAATACAGTGACATAGCGGTTCTTGACCGTTCCCGTACGGACCGCAGTTCATTAACATCGTATCTGAGCAGAGCAGGAATTCCATATATACTTGATCAGCACAGAGATGTTTTTGCAGAAGCTCCCGTAAATGACATCTACAATATCATGCGGCTCTGTGTCTATCCGTCCGATATCAACGCGTTTGCCTCATTCATATGTTCTCCGTTTTCCGGACTTGATGAACAGTCTGCAGAGACTGTTCTTGCTCAATCCATAGACGGGGAAGCCGCCGGTACCGTTTTCAGACCGTTCCGACGGGAACTGGACGAGTGCATACAGAAAGCACTTCCAGATAGTGAATTCATAAAATATGCAGATGCGGAAAGACTGTATGCGGATTTATCTTCATTTATACCCTGTCACCGTATAACAGATACAATATCCCGCTTGTGGTACGACTACGGGTACCGGTACGAGTTTTTATGGCACAAAACTGTCTTTCTTTTTGCAGAACAGTATGACCTTTTGTTCGAACTTGCACGGCAGGCGGACAATGACGGTAAAAGCCCTGCATGGTTTGTCGATCAGCTTGGGCAGAAAAAAAATTCAGGAAATTATTCTGTATCAGATGATTCTGATATTAATACGGAAGAAGTAACGTATCTTGTTGAGCGGTATGAGGCTGTGCAGATTATGACTATTCATAAGAGCAAAGGACTGCAGTTTAAATATGTATTTGTATGCGGATGTACCGGAAATACGAAGTCGGACAGCAATAATGAAAAAGTATACTACAGTGAATCATCGGGAGTATCGCTCAATTTTAAAAACGGAAAGGGAAATTATTTTTTTAAAAAACAGAAAAAAGAAAGCGACCGAAAAAATGATGCTGAATTCCGCCGCCTTTTTTATGTCGGCCTTACACGGGCAGAAGTCGCGGTCTATATTCCAGGTGTCTGGCATCATCCAAAACCTGCAGGCGGATGCACAGCAATGTTTGAAACAATTATTGAAAATTATTATGAAGGCGACAAAACATGTTATAAAGAAGGTTCTCCGTTTGATTTTACACTGATAGAACCGGTGGAGAAAAAAAAATTGTACAGTCCTGGTAAAGTCTCTGCATACCATGTATCAGCGGAAGAAAAAATGCGGAAAGCACAGAAACTTGCGCAGGAGTATGAAAAATCAGAAGTTATAACACAGAGCGTCCTGCCTTTGAACAGGATTGCTCCAAGCAGTCTGGAAACGGCATTTACCGGTGCAGATACGGGAATTTCATCTGCTGATTCATATACCGGAATAAATGACATAGTAGAAAAAACAAAATTCGATTATGCTGCGTTCGGTACGCTTGTGCATGCGTATCTTCAGTCTGCCGGAAACGGTGTGCCGCCTGATGAATATGTTCCACCATTAACATTGACGGCAGGACTTGAAAAAAAAGCAGATCGTGCTGTCGTAGTCGACAGCTGCATCAGAATGACGCGTTCTTTCAATGAAAGTGCACCTGGAATAGCTCTGAGAGAGGTACGAAGCTGTGGAAGATGGTTCCGGACTGAATTTGCTTTCCGCAGTTTTCTTTCCGGCTGTTATGTTACGGGAGTACTGGATCTTGCTTATGAAAATGAAGACGGTACATATACAATTGTCGATTATAAAACCGATAAAATACAGCGTCCTGAACAGTATTATAAACAGCAGGCTTTATACCGGAAAGCGCTGTCCGATATAAGATATATTCCACAGAAAAGAATTACCTGTGTACTGTATTACCTGCGGACGGGTACTGTATGCAATATAACGGAGGCTTTGGACGGTATTATACACCTGAATCCGTTTTAAATGAAATCAGAAAATAAAAAATGATAGACAAAGGGATATAATTGACGATGAATCATTTTCTGATTAAATTATAATAGATACCAATTTTTTGGAGCTTATAGATGGCAGAAGAAGAAAATTGTAACCATGACTGTTCAGCATGCAGTAAAAACTGTGAATCACGCGATATGCGTGCAAAACTGCACGAAGGAAGTTCTGTTAAGAAAGTTATCGGTGTTATAAGCGGGAAAGGTGGTGTAGGTAAATCGTTTGTCACGTGTCTGCTTGCATGCGCTATGAACCGAAAGGGAAAGCATACGGCAATCCTTGATGCCGATATTACCGGACCATCAATTCCGGAGGCGTTTGGACTAAGTTCAACGCGCGTTGAAGGCGATGATAACACGATGAAGCCTGTTACGACAGACGGTGGCATTCAGCTTATGTCCATGGATTTCCTGCTGGAAAAAAATACCGATCCGGTTATCTGGCGGGGGCCTGTGATTTCTGGTGCCGTAAAACAGTTCTGGACTGATGTTATCTGGCATGATGTAGACTATATGTTTGTGGACATGCCTCCTGGAACGGGTGATGTACCCCTTACGGTATTTCAGTCGCTTCCTGTAGATGGAATTATTGTCGTATCGTCTCCTCAGCAGCTGGTCCGCGTTATTGTGGAGAAGGCGGTGAAAATGGCGAATATGATGAATATTCCGATAATTGGTCTTGTAGAGAACATGAGTTACGTAAAATGTCCGAAATGCGGAGAAATAATCCATGTTTACGGAAAAAGTAATATAGAGGCGATTGCACAGAATTATAATCTGCCTGTACTTGCAAAAATCCCGATAGAAGAGCAGTCGTCTGCAGCAATCGATTTGGGAACTATCGAAGATCTGAACGTTAATTATGTAGATAAGGCGGTTGATTTGATTCTTGCTATAAAATAAATGCCTGCACTTTCTGTATATTAACCTCTTTACGATAGCAGGGAGGAGGTTTTCAACTCAGAAGCGGCCGGTTTCTGCTTTATGAACCGGCCTTTTTTGTATCTTTTTAACGGATTTTATTTCCGCATAACGTCCGGAGTAATTGCTTATGAAGCATAGAGGTATTTCTTGTAAGAGCAGGCATTATTTTGCGGGAAAAGCTGAATCTCGTCCTGAAATGAGACCGGTTTCAGCGTGAAACCAGTCTGTTTTCATTATGAAGCCAGTCTCATTTCATCGTGAAACCAGACTGGTTTCATCTTTTTAAAAACGGCAGAGTAGATAGTCTGATAAATATATATAAATAACATCGAATCTGCCTTTTAAGCCCTTAAATTTAAGATACTGCGTTTGACAGGTGGTTATGATTTGCATATAACAATGATCGGCGTATGTCTCTATATACCGTTATAATGCGTACTGATTTTATCCTGTACATAAGCAATAAATTCGTCAAGTTTATATACTTTTTGCGGAAGGTTGCTGTCTGCCCGGAAACGTACAGACACAGTTCCTTCGTCCTGTTCTTTCTGGCCCACAACAAGTATATACGGTGTCTTATGCTCGGACGTAACAAGTTTTATTTTGTTTTTCATGTTATCGTCGCTGATATACGCGTTTGCGCGGATTCCGGCTGCAGTCATCGCATTACATACTTTTTGTGCATAATCGATAAAACCACCTCCGACCGGTACTATTGCTGCCTGTTCAAAGTGCAGCCATGCAGGCATAGCTCCTGCATAATTTTCAATGAGAATACCGAGAAAACGCTCAATGGAACCAAGTACTGCACGGTGCAGCATTACCGGATGATGTTTCTGATTGTCCGCACCGATATATTCTGCATTTAGACGTTCTGCGGAAGGTAACTGATAGTCTACCTGAATAGTACCACACTGCCATTGCCGTCCGAGTGCGTCAGTGAGTGTAAATTCAAGTTTCGGACCATAGAAAGCTCCTTCTTTCGGAGAAATCTCATATTCAAGTTTTGCTGCTTTACATGCATCTGCCAGCGCCTTTTCTGCATGTGCCCACGTTTCAAGGTCTCCTACATGATCATCCGGCATTGTGCTGAATTTAACGATCAGGTTTTTATCAAATCCAAAATCTTTATATACGTCTTTGAGAAGGTTACAGAATTTTGTTACTTCAGGACCAATCTGTTCATCAGTGCAGAGTATATGAGCATCATCCTGAACAAAACCCCTGACACGCATTGTACCGTGTAGTGTTCCGCTTGGTTCATTACGCACACAGTGCCCAAATTCTGCAAGGCGGAGAGGAAGGTCTTTGTAACTTCTGGTACGTGTGTTAAAAATTTCAAGTGCTCCCGGGCAGTTCATCGGTTTTATAGCAAAAATACGTTTTTCACTTTCCGTAACGAACATATTCTTTTGATAATGTCCCCAGTGGCCGGATTTTTCCCACAGAGAGCGCGGCATAATGGCAGGAGTATTAACTTCAAGATATCCGTCTTTGCGGATCTTATCGCGCATATAATCCTCGAGAGTAAGATACATTGTCCATCCGTTCGGATGCCAGAATACCTGTCCCGGGTCTTCATCTTCAATATGAAAAAGATCCATCTGAATACCCAGTTTCCGGTGATCACGGCGATCTGCTTCTTCGAGCATTTTCAAGTAGTCCTTAAGATCGTTAGGTTTTTCAAAGCATGCAGCGTAGACTCTGGTGAGCATAGGTTGAGTGGGATCTCCATGCCAGTATGCACCGGCAATCTTCATAAGTTTGAATGCCTGCTGATTGATTTCTTTTGTATTATTAACATGAGGACCACGGCACAAATCAAGGAATCCATCCTGTTCATAGGTAGAGATTATCTCTGTGGCGGCGAGATTTTTAATCAGATCAAGTTTATACGGTTCATTCTTAAACAGGTTCAAGGCTTCTTCCTTAGACACTTCTTTTCGTATAAATTTATGATTACCTGCAAGAATTTTGCGCATTTCTTTTTCTACGGCAGGAAAATCAGCGTCGGAGAATTTAGTGTCTTTGGGAAAATCGAAATCATAATAGAATCCGGTTTCTATAGCCGGTCCAATAGCTATTTTTGTACCGGGGAACAGATGCAGAATTGCCTCTGCCATAACATGCGAGCAGCTGTGTCGTATTGTCTGTAATTTTTCATCAAATGCCATATATATACCTTTTTCTTCTATAAAATGAAATGTATTATTTCAATATAATATCCGTGCGAAAAATAAATGTCAATTGCCATTAACTGTATCCCTTTAACCATATAGATACCCTGCTTAAAAAAAAGAGCAGCTACAAGATAGCTGCTCTTTCTGGAGATGGGGAGAATTGAACCAGACCGGATCAATTTTATTTCACATTCAATGTAATAATAAATATAGAATAATAGTAGATATATAATAAGTCAATATTATTATTTTTCCATCAGCAATTGTTGCCCTTTGTAATTCAATTTTCATCATTTTTAACAGAATATTCCATTTCTGTATATTTTTTTACTTTATTTCTAAATCCAATACTTTTATATATGTTGTATCCATCTTTAGTGGCTTTCAATTCTACTAAATCTAATTTTTCATTATTTGCATATTCTATTACCATTTTCATCAATATAGTTGCTATGCCGGTGTGTCTTTTCTGTGGAATTGTATACACATTCAGTACTTCTCCTGTTGTTCCACATAAAAATCTTGGATTGGCAGGTTTCTCTATTATTACTAGAATTGCGGTTGCTATTATATTTTCATTTTCTTTTGCAGTAAAAATAACACAGTCTTTACCGATATGCTTTTTAAAGTATAGTTGCAATTGATTCTTTATCTTTATTGCTTGATCCTTGTCAATTATTCCAAAATCTTCATTTATATATGCAAGACGCAAATTTAGTAATTGTTCAATATCATCTGTTGTTGCCTGAACATATTCAACTTTGTTTTTCATTTATTTTCCTTACAGGCTCCGCTTTGCGGCGTCTGGTTAATATTTGCGTCACCTGTAATTCTGGTCACGAATCGACTAGCACAAAATGAGACAAAGAAATTATCAAGTTGAAGCAGTTTTTAGACGTTTTCTGCAATTATTTTAATATTTTGTTATACTATACTTGCTGCAGCATTTTTAAATGTCCTATCTCAACTAGCACTATTCATACTCAAGTAATTATTAAATTAAAATACATTTTTAATTTAATCTATTATATTTTCTATTCATATTATTATCCAATAATAACATTCATTTTCTATTTGCTTTTCTAAGATACCACCATTACTTTCTATTACTTTCCTTGATCCTATATTGGTTGCCTCGCTGGTCAAAAGAATTTTTTTTACTCCTGCTTTCTCAATCTCTTTTATTGTTTCTCTGAGTAGTATTTTCCCATATCCCCTGTTACGTTTTGTTTTTCTTATTCCATATCCAATATGTCCGCCTTTTCTTCGTAAATTATCTGTAAGGTAACTTCTCATTTTTGAATACCCTATTACTTCATCTCCATCAAACAGCCAGAATATCGTTTGTGGTACATATCCCTTTTCTATTTCAGGTTCTGTTTTGTATTTTATATATTTCGCAATTAATTCCCCATATTCATTTCTGCCTATTCCATACCCGCTGTTTATGAATCCATTTTCTTCATTTCCAATATCCTGAAGCATTTCATATATATCCCAATTTTGGGAATCACTAATACTGGCTTCTTTGATGTGTATTCCATCCATAAATATCTTTTTCTCCATTATTTACGTACGCAACAGCGCGTCCGTCTAACATACAGAATTCGGACTCTGCAGGGAACTGCAGAAGCAGGGATTTGCCTGCGTCATCATTACACCCTCATCAATAGCAAAAACAGCAAAAGACAAGGCTGTCAAGACAGACAAAACAGATGCACTGATGCTCGCAAAAACGATTGCCTTCCATTCATATAAAGAAGTCGTGCTTCCTTCTGAAAATATAGAAGCCATAAAAGAAATAGTCAGACTGCGGAACTCCGCTCTTAAAGTCTGCAAACGGGCAAAACAGAACCTGCTGTCTTTTTTACTTGTACATGGTTTCTCTTATTCTGACGGCAAACACTGGACCGTGAAGTTTTCTTCATGGCTCAGGACAATTCATTTTGCCTCTGACTATCTCACTTACTGCTTCGAAGAATACCTTTCAGAAGTTACGCGGCAGATCCAGCGTCTGGCTCAGCTCGATAAAAAATTAAAGGAACTCGAAGACGA
>Ga0172378_10002652_pt1 | contig 16830 bp, 11 predicted proteins | sample GrowelOW332metaG_FD_119755 | JGI IMG/M metagenome (GOLD analysis project Ga0172378, IMG submission 119755) | Groundwater microbial communities from an aquifer near a municipal landfill in Southern Ontario, Canada - Pumphouse #3_1 metaG | ecosystem: Environmental > Aquatic > Deep subsurface >... | reverse complement strand
TTCTATGTCACTGGACATAGTGAATACCGATCAAATACATTGCATGTTGAATATGTTCGAGACATTCAAAAAGGAAAATCTATAGCGATGCCTCAGAACTATTATGTTGATGATGACCCTAGTAAAGGAATTAATGTGACATGGCGCAGTCATGGAACTTTATTATTTGCCAATTGGCTAAATTATTTTGTATATCAAGCTTCCCCTTATAATATAAATGAGATCGATTGATCATGAAGAAATTAAAAAAAATAGAATTACTAGCTCCTGCTAAGAATTTAGCTTGTGGCATTGCTGCTATCACTCATGGCGCAGATGCTGTGTATATTGGTGCTCCTCGTTTTGGAGCTCGTTCAGCTGCAGGAAATAGCGTAGAGGAGATAAAAGAGCTCGTCTTATTTGCACACCGCTTTGGTGTCAAAATATATGTCACACTCAATACCATTATAAAGGACGAAGAACTCGAAGATGCCCGTGCATTGGCTTGGGAACTTTATCGAGTGGGTATAGATGCACTGATTGTTCAAGATATGTCACTGATTCAAATGGATGAGATGCCTCCACTTGCACTTCATGCCAGTACACAGATGGATAATCGTACTCCTGAACAAGTCGATTTCTTGTACAAAGCTGGATTTGAACAGGCAGTATTAGCTAGAGAGTTGTCCCTTGCAGAGATAGAAAAGATTCATCAGGCTGTCCCAGAGATGGCTCTGGAAGTTTTTGTTCATGGAGCCTTGTGTGTTAGTTATAGTGGTAAGTGCTTTGCTAGTCAATGTCTCCTTGGACGTAGTGCCAATCGTGGGGAATGTGCTCAAATTTGCAGATATCCTTATGATTTGGTTGATGCGGAAGGTACATTGATTGTTTCTGAGAAGCATCTTCTATCACTAAAAGATATGAATCGTATCAATCAGTTAGAGGCCTTGCTAGATGCTGGGACCACTTCATTGAAGATAGAAGGACGTCTCAAAGAGGTATCTTATGTCAAAAATGTAGTATCTGCCTATCGTCAAGCTTTGGATGCTCTTTTCGAAAAACGTCCAGAATATATTGCTGCTTCATCAGGATTCGTTACTCATCATTTTACTCCTCAATTGGATAAAAGTTTCAATCGTGGATTTACTGAATATTATCTTAATGGACGCACAGAGGATGTCTCTAATCCAGATTCGCCAAAATCTTATGGTGAAGAGATGGGTCGATTCAAAGAAATAAGAGGAAATTATTTGACTCTGGCTGGCGTCAAGACATTCAACAATGGGGATGGGGCTTGTTTTATAAATATGCATGGAGAATTGCAAGGATTCCGTGTCAATAGAGCCGAAGAGAATCGTGTGTTCCCTTTGAAAATGCCTAAAATCCCACATCGTGCACTGATATATCGCAACTTTGACCATGAATTTGAACGTCTCCTCTCTTCTGACAGTTCTGCTATTCGCATGATGCCTATAACCATGGAATTATCGGAAATTCCTGATGGTTTTACTTTGAAAGTGGAAGATGAAAATGGTATATCTGCAACCAGTACTACCGATTGGGCACATCAATTAGCTCGTTCTCCACAGAAAGAGCAATTTATTCGTCAATTAACTAAATTGGGAGATACTGAATTCTGTATCTCAAATCCTACAGTAGATATCACTATCACGATGTCTGACACTTGGTTTATTCCAGCTTCCGTACTCGCCGATTTGCGTCGCCAAGTAATGGATCAGTTAGTTCAAAATCGATTGGCTTATTTTGCTCCAAAAGGAAAGGAATACACTCCTACGACACATCCATATACCTCTGAAAATCTAGATTATAGTGCTAATATATCGAATCATGAAGCAGAAGATTTTTATAAGCAACATGGTGTGAAGACTATTCAACCAGCTTATGAATTAGCTCCTGTGGAAGGGGCTGTATTGATGGAAACGAAACATTGTATTCGTTATGCAATGGGTTGGTGTCCGACTTATCAAAATGAGAAGAACCCTTACAAAGAACCTTTGTCTTTGGTCAGTAGAGATGGTCGCCGATTTACGTTGAAATTTAATTGTAAGTCATGTACGATGCAAGTGATCGAGGATTTGTCAAAATCAGACCTCATCAGCACTGACGATGCCGTTCATGATGGCATAGACAGCTAATCCAGAAACGCTTTTGATTCCTAACTTCTCCGTGATATGTTTACGGTGAGTAATAACAGTAGTTAAAGAGATAGACAGTTTATCTGCTATCTCTTTATTTATATATCCAAGTACGACCTGTCGAAGTACTTCCAATTCTCGTTGTGATAAGTCAAGATGAGTATCCCATTGCGCCGCACGTTTCTCTTGAAGTTCGCGTTTGCGTAGTTGTGAAGTCTTGGTTGTATCATCATTAATCGCATCACCAACTAATTTCCTAAGTGCCGTGCCAATTTTCTCACGAGATTGCATGGTATCGATATAATTAGTTCCCTCAGGAATCATCACTGTAGATGATCCCTGAATCAGAAGAATACATTTTGTTCGCAGTTTCTGAAAGAAAGCATTGTAAAGTGCATAAGTTTGTGGATTGACAAAATACCAATCATACATCTCAGAGGTATCATCCATCAATGCTCCATAACTACTAAAAAAACGTATAGTTGGTTCATCCACTACGGTTCTACGTATGAGATGTCTCAACCCTTCGGCTTCTAGACGATTGGGTGTAATTATAGCTATTTCCATATCCGTTCTATTTTTCTAATGACGCATAGAGTGCATCCGCACTGCGCATCCCATCAATAGCCGCTGATACGATACCACCAGCATAGCCAGCACCTTCACCAGAAGGGAAGAGTCCTGAAAATTGAGTGTGCATCAATGTCTCTTTATCACGAGTGATTCGGACGGGAGAACTAGTACGAGTTTCCACCCCTATGATGATTGCTTTGTCTGTTAGGAATCCGCGAGAACTTTTCCCGAATTTCTTAAAAGCTTCTTGTAGTCGTTTACTCACATGTTCAGGTAACCAAAAATGCATTGGTGAAGCCACAACTCCAGGAGAATAGCTGCATTCAGGTAAATCAGCCGACAAACGCTTGTTTACAAAATCAGCCATTCGTTGGGCTGGAGCCCGTTGAGTCATTCCTCCTTGTAACCAAGCTGTATGTTCCATTTCTTCTTGATAGCGCATCATACACAAAGGATCTTCAAGATAAGATTTGTTGACATCTTCTGGACGAACTTCTACAACCATACCACTATTGCTCCATTGGCTTCCACGATTACTCGCGCTCATGCCGTTAACAACCACTTGTTCAGGACCTGTAGCAGCAGGTACTATTACGCCTCCAGGACACATACAGAAACTATAGACTCCTCTATCTTCTATCTGTGCAACCATAGAATATTCAGCCGCTGGAAGGTTCTTTCCACGTCCGTTTGTATTGTTATATTGTATCTGATCAATTAGATGAGCAGGATGTTCCAGACGTACCCCCACAGCAATACCTTTAGCTTCGACTGCAATTTTAGCCTCTACAAGATAACGATAAACGTCGCGAGCACTATGTCCAGTAGCAAGAATAACCGGCCCCTCTAGGCGTAAACCTTGACGAGTAGTAAGCCCTTTGATTTGTTGATCTTCGATGATGAAAGCATCCATACATTGTTCGAAATGAACTTCTCCTCCACAATCGATGATAGTCTGACGTATATTCTCTATGACGCGAGGCAACTTATCTGTTCCGATATGAGGATGTGCATCAATAAGGATGTCAGTACTTGCTCCATGTTGACAGAAAATATCAAGTATGCGATTCGTGTTGCCACGTTTTTTACTTCTCGTGTAGAGTTTACCATCAGAGAAAGCCCCTGCACCACCTTCTCCAAACGAGTAGTTTGATTCAGGATCTATGGTTTGATCTTTAGTTATGTTGGCCAAATCTATTTTTCGGCTACGCACATCTTTACCTCTCTCTACGATAATAGGCTTGATGTCATGTTCTATTAATTGAAGTGCAGCAAATAATCCCGCAGGACCTGCACCCACTATGATAGCTTGTTTTTTGCCAGATACCTTTTTGTAGTCGGTAGGGGTAAATATTTCCTCTTTAGGCTCTTCATCGATATAGCAACGCACTTTTAAGTTGACATAAATCTGTCGTTGTCGCGCATCAATACTTCTTTTAATGATACGTATGTCAGTGAGTTCATCTACCTCAATCTTTTTTTCTTGACATATATATTTCAGTAGTAACTCTTTTTGTGCTGCTACTTGGGGTTCTACCCGTAGTTGAAAATCTTCAATCATTTTGTTTGTTGTTATTTATCTAAATAAGACACGAACGGCCTCTTCTACTTTGCGAACAGGAATTAACTTGATTTTGAATCGATCGCTATCCAATCCTTTCATATTCTGATAAGGAAGAATAAACTGTTTAAATCCAAGTTTTTCTGCTTCGCCAATACGTTGTTCTATTCGGTTGACGGGACGAATTTCTCCACTCAGTCCCACTTCTCCTGCAAGACAAGTCTGTTTAGGAATAGCAGCATCCATATTGCTAGAAAGGATAGCTGATATGACGGGCAAATCAATTGCTGGGTCATTAACTTTAATTCCTCCTGCTATATTGAGGAATACATCTTTTTGTCCTAATTTGAATCCTACACGTTTCTCTAATACTGCGAGAAGCATATTCATGCGTCGAAGATCGAAACCAGTTGCAGAACGTTGAGGATTGCCATATACAGCAGAACTCACCAATGCTTGGGTTTCTATCAAAAAAGGACGGATACCTTCTACGGCACTCGCTATGGCTACTCCACTCATTCCTTCACTATTGTTGGAAAGTAGGAGTTCCGATGGGTTATTAACAATGCGCAATCCTTCTTGTCGCATCTCATAGATTCCGAGTTCAGCAGTACTTCCAAACCGATTTTTGATACTTCTCAGAATACGGTATATATGTTGTTGATCGCCTTCAAATTGGAGAACAGTATCCACTATATGCTCTAGTATTTTAGGGCCAGCAATCGAACCCTCTTTAGTGATATGTCCAATAAGAATTATAGGCAAATCTCTTTCTTTGGCAAAATGAAGGAGAGCAGCGGAACACTCACGAACTTGACTGATACTACCTGCACTAGAATCAAGGAGTTCGCTACTGATCGTTTGTATCGAATCAATGACCACTAAGTCAGGGTTTGTATTTTTGATGGACGTAAAAATTTGTTCAAGAGATGTCTCACAAAGAATCATTACATCAGAAGGATTGGGATTGATACGCGCAGCTCTAAGTTTGAGTTGACGGGCACTTTCTTCTCCACTAATGTAAAGGACTTTCTTTCCTTCCAAATTGAGTACTGTTTGCAAAATAAGCGTACTCTTGCCTATACCTGGTTCTCCACCAAGTAGTACAACAGATCCAACGACCAATCCACCTCCAAGTACTCTGTTTAGTTCTGAGTCATTAAGGTTGATACGAGGTTCTTCTCCTTCTTCAATTTCTTGAATAGGAACTGCTCGTTTGGTTGCCTTACTATTATCATCAAACCCTATCTGACTTTTATTTTGAGGTCTAATGATTTCTTCGACAAATGTATTCCATTCACCGCAGGTCTGACATTTTCCTTGCCATTTTGGGGCTTCCTGTCCACAGTTGCTACAGACATAAACTTTTTTTTCCTTTGCCATCGCACAAATATAGGAAAAAAAGGTCCACGCATTCGGATATGCGATGGATAATTTGTAGATTTGAATATGAAAGTACATACATATGCTGGTATAGATATCGGTTCGAATGCAATACGTCTATTAATCAATGAGATTGAGAGTACCTCTTCTGGTGTGAATTATAGTAAGGCGTGCTATATTCGTGTACCTATTCGTCTTGGTGAAGATGTGTTTACTCAAGGATTTATAGGTGAGGAAAAACGTTTACGTATGATAGCAGCATTTCAGGGTTTTCATCATCTGATGCAGGCCTATGGAGTGACTCGTTTTAGATGCTGTGCTACGAGTGCGATGCGCGAAGCAGCCAATGGGGGAGATGTAGTGAAAGAAATAGCTATCCAATCAGGTATTCCCATAGAAATAATTACAGGACAGGAAGAAGCCGATTTAGTTTATCATGCGAGTGGTTCTATGCATATTTTTGATGACAAAAGGAACTACCTCTATGTAGATGTTGGTGGTGGTAGTACTGAGATTATTTGTTATGCTGGAGGTGAGAAGAGAGCTAGCCGTAGTTTCAAATTGGGAACCGTTCGTATTCTAGCCCACGAGTGTAAAGATGAATTTGAGGCAATGGCTCAGTGGATAGGTACTACATGTAAAGAATACAATCCTGTAGCCATTATTGGCTCTGGGGGTAATATCAATAAATTACACAAGATGCTCGGGCGCAAACAATTGGAATCTATTTACTATTTTGAGATGAAACGACTCTATGAGCAATCAAAAACAATGAATCTAGACGAACGAATGAAGCATTTCTCTATTAATGCCTATCGTGCAGATGTCATTGTGCCTGCAATGACTATTTTTCTTACTATTGCTGAGTTAACAGCTATTTCTGAATTTATTGTTCCTAAGGTGGGACTTGGAGATGGAATCATTCATCAACTTTATTGGGTAAATCATGCATCTCATAGTCTATAAAGTGTTATCTTTGCACATTATAAACAATATTCAAGGATAACGAGTTCTTTGTGGAGGGCTTGAGATAGATAATTAGATGATAAATATAGACAATTTAACCGTGGCATTTTCTGCCACTCCATTATTTAGTAATGTTTCGTTTGTAATCAATGAGCGCGACCGCGTAGCATTGGTTGGTAAGAATGGTGCCGGAAAAAGTACCATGCTTAAAATTATCTGTGGCGAAATAGCTCCTACTGGAGGAAATATAAATGTACCGAAGGGAGTGACCATCGGTTATCTTCCTCAAGTAATGAAACTCTCTGATGATACGACTGTACGAGAAGAATCTGCTAAGGCTTTTCATGAACTCTTCGCTTTAAAAGATAAATTTGAAAGGTTACAAAATGAGATGAATGAGCGCACTGACTATGAAAGTGAGTCTTTTCATGCATTGGTAGAAGATTATACCGATACGGAAGAATTGCATCGTATGATGGGTGGAGATCAATACCATGGGGAACTAGAACGTACCTTGCTTGGCTTGGGTTTCAGCCGTGAAGATTTGGATAGACCTACCAAAGAATTTTCTGGAGGATGGCGTATGCGTATCGAGTTAGCAAAGATTTTATTACGCAAACCAGACCTTTTACTACTCGATGAGCCTACCAATCACTTGGATATAGAGAGTATCTCTTGGCTCGAACAATTTCTAGCCAATAGTAAAGCTGCTCTGATGCTTATTAGCCATGACCGTGCCTTTATCAATGCAGTAGCTAACCGAACTATCGAAATCACTTGTGGGCAAATTTATGATTATAAAGTGCCCTATAATCAATATCTTATTTTACGTAAGGAACGACGGGAACAACAACTCAAAGCATACGAGAATCAACAACGAGTGATTGCCGTGGCTGAAGATTTTATCAGTCGATTCCGCTACAAACCAACGAAGAGTAATCAGGTACAGAGCCGTATCAAGATGCTTGATAAAATGGAAATTATTGAAGTTGATGAAGAGGATACGAGTTCTCTTCGTCTAAAATTTCCTCCAGCTTCACGTAGTGGAGACTATCCAGTCATTTGTGAAGATGTATCGAAGAGCTATGGTGATCAAGTCGTCTTTAGTGGAGTCAATCTAACTATAGAAAGAGGTCAAAAAGTGGCATTCGTAGGTAAGAATGGAGAAGGTAAATCAACGCTTGTCAAAGCTATTTTGGGAGAAATCTCTTATGGAGGAACTCTTCAATTAGGTTATGGCATACAAATCGGTTATTTTGCTCAAAATCAAGCACAACTTTTAGAGGATGATGTGAGCGTCTATGATACTATTGACAATGTAGCTACGGGAGCAATTCGTACCCGTATTCCTGCTTTGCTTGGTGCATTTATGTTCGGTGGAGAAGCCAGTGAAAAGTTGGTAAAAGTACTTAGTGGTGGTGAACGTACCCGTTTGGCTATGATTAAATTATTACTTGAACCAGCGAATCTGCTTATTCTCGATGAGCCTACCAATCACTTAGACCTCAATAGTAAGGATGTCCTCAAAGAAGCTTTGTTAGCTTTTGATGGTACGGTGATACTAGTTAGTCATGACCGTGACTTCTTAGATGGATTAGTTGACGATCTCTATGAATTTGGTGATGGAAAAGTTAAACGTCATATTGGAGGTATTTATCAGTTCTTGCAGACAAAAGCTGCTGAACAGACTGGTATAAACGATCTCGGTACCATTTTACATGCTGAGAAGCAATTGAAAGATTCGTATGATGGAAAGTTATCCACATCTCCTACAGGGGCTAGTGCAAAAACTCAAGCAAAATCTGAACCAGAAACAATCAAATCGGTTGAGACTAAAAGTGTGATTAGCAATACAAATAATCTGGTCAACGATGTAACTAATAATTCTTCTTCAAAAGAAGCATTGTCACTTAGTTATGCTGACCAGAAAGAACAACAAAGAGAATATCGTAAATTGCAACGCGCAATGGATAAAGCTGAGGAGCAAATAGCCAAACGCGAAGCTGATATTGCTGCCATAGAAGTTCGTATGTTAACTGATGAGGGAATTAATGACCCTAATATATATAAAGAACATGGAGCTCTTAAACAGCAACTAGAAGAAGATTTGAAGATTTGGGAAAAAGCTGTATTGAATTTTGAAAGTGGGCATGCTAAATAATGCAGCAATTCTATTTCTAGAGTAATAACCAATAAGGATAAAAATGAAAAAAGCAATGACTGGGGTAGCCGTAGCTGCAGCGATTTCGCTGACCGCTTGCGTATCTACACCAAAACAAGGACTTGGAGTTGGTATCAAATTAAGCAATTTGGATACTTTAGTTACTCCAGGGAATGATTTTTATGAGTATGCTAATGGGGGATGGATGAAAAGTCACCCTTTGACAGCAGAATATTCTCGTTTCGGTAGTTTCGATGAACTTCGTGAACGAAGCAATGACCAAATGCGTGTCATTGTCGATAAATTGCAAAAAGAGGAACAGAAAGAGGGTTCTGATAGCTGGAAGGTTTCTACGCTTTACAAAGAATCAATGGATAGCGTGAAACGTAATGAATTGGGTGTATCTCCGGTACAACCATTACTTACTGATATCAAATCTATCCAAACTAAGGATGAGGTGATGAACATGATGGTTCGTTTGACTAAATTAGGAATGAACCCTTATTTTTATCTCTATGTTTCTGCTGATGCAAAGGATAGTAACTTGAATATCTTGAATCAGATGCAAGGGGGTTATGCAATGCCTGACCGTGATTATTATATCTTGCCAGAAACAAAAGAAATTCGTGATGCTTATCTCGCTTATGTAACAAAAATGTTTGAATTAGTAGGAAGTTATTCTCCTGCTGAAGCAAAAGTAGAAGCTGATATGGCTTTCGATATGGAAAGTGAATTGGCTAAATTTGCTCGTCCAAAGGAAGACCTACGTGATCCATTAACCAATTATAATAAGTTATCAATGGCTGATGCATGTGCGTTGGTTAACTCATTTGATTTGAAGGATTATGTAACTAAATTGGGTGCTACGGTTGATTCTATCAATTTGGGACAACCTGAAGTCTTGAATAATGTTGCATTGAAAATAGCTGATTCTTCTATTGAACAGCAAAAGGCTTATTTAATGTGGCAAGTTATCATCGGGACTACTTCTATTCTTAATGATGAGGTAGCGGAAACTACTTTTGACTTCTTTAGTAAGAAATTAGAAGGAATCAAAGAAATGCGTCCACGTTGGAAACGTGCTATGTCATTAGTTAATGGAACAATGGGAGAAGCCGTTGGTCAATTATATGTGGCTGAATTTTTCCCACCAGCAGCTAAGGAACGTATGGTTAAATTAGTAGCTAATCTACAAGAATCACTTGGTGAACGTATCAAGAATCTAACTTGGATGAATCCTGAAACCAAAGTGAAGGCATTAGAAAAACTAAATTCATATACCGTAAAGATTGGATACCCTGATAAATGGGAAGATTATTCTCAATTGGCTATACAGGATGATGGTCTTTGGGCCAATACACAGCGTATTGCTGAATGGAGTTATGCAAAAGAATTGAAGAAACTAAGCGAACCTGTGGATAGAACTAAATGGGGTATGACACCTCAGACTGTCAATGCCTATTACAATCCTGGAACCAACGAGATTTGTTTCCCTGCAGCTATCTTACAATATCCTTTCTTTGATATGACAGCTGATGATGCCTTTAATTATGGAGCAATCGGTGTGGTAATCGGTCATGAGATGACTCACGGATTCGATGATAGTGGTCGTAAGTATAATAAAGAAGGAAACTTAGAGAATTGGTGGACAGCAGAAGACGCAACAAACTTTAATATGGAAGCTAAGAAGATGGTTGATTTCTTTGGCGCTATAGAAGTGGCTCCTGGTGTTCAAGCAAATGGTTCTTTGACATTAGGTGAGAATATTGCTGATCATGGTGGTTTGAAGATTTCATACCAAGCATTTCAGAAAGCTCTAAAAGAGAATCCGCTAGAGACCATTGATGGTTTCACTCCAGAACAAAGATTCTATCTTGCCTATGCAGGAGTATGGGCTCAAAACATTCGTCCAGCAGCTATACTCAATCGTACTAAGACTGATGAACATTCTCTTGGTATGTGGCGTGTAAACGGTGCGTTACGTCAGATTGATACTTGGTATCAAGCATTTGATGTTACTCCAAAGGATAGTTTGTTTATTCCAAAAGCAGATCGTGTAGATATCTGGTAATCATTTTTGATTCAATTATAATCGAACTGCAATAGAAGCCCAAGGGCTTTTGTTGCAGTTCTTTTTTATAAATTGACTTGTACCTGAAGAAGTCCTTCCCCTTGGCGATTACTCTTGATTTCATTTATTCCAGAAGAGATTGTTATGCGGTCGTTGTAGATGCTTTCACGCCATTGAGCCGTAACTTTTACGTGACTACTCAAGGCAAAATGGGCAATCGTTGTATAGCGCCATCCTTGTCCATAGAGCATAGGGAAAGAAAAATGGTAGAGGAGTCCAGGCTCATAGATATACATTCGAGAGTCGTATCCTTGTGTATCAAAATAAGCAATTTGTCCCGATAGTTCGAACGGTTGAGTTGTTGCGTGGTATCTAAGAGAAATGGCCTCTAGATAGCCATGTTGAGGCTGATTATCTTTGTATCCTGCAAGAGTCAGATAACTTTTTGTTTGTACTCTCCAACTTGCTGAAGGCTCCCATGTCACATCTCCTCGAACCTGAAGGGTTAAGTACTGTTCCATTATATGCATGTAATCAGAATAACTAGTCTTTGGCTTATTTTTACCTTTTGTCTTAAAACGATATCTTAGTCCCAGCTGTAATTGGTTTGTTGTTTGATGTCTGATGGACAAAGCACATTCTACGCCGTCTGATGGTAAAAAAGCGCTGTATGTAGGCTTGGGGAATTTGAAATAATCCACATATCCTTCAATATTTATTTTGGTCCATGGATTTGCTTCGAAACCAACATAGATACCCTGTTCATTAGCAATGCGTCCCCCTTCTTCAAGTGAACTAGCAAACAAAGGATGATAATTTTCACTGTAATAACGCAATGAAGTATAGAATCTCCACCCATCAAAAGGATAGTATTGAATAGACTGAATCATGGCATATCCTTGTTGTGAGTCTGCTGCTACCTCTCCTGAAAGAAACCACAGTTGGTGGTGGTATTTATAATTGATACCTCCAGTGGTCAATGATTGTCCACGGAAATAGTTTTTATTATACTCCCGAAATGGTCGCCAATAAGGATGATTGAAGTGGGTATAGAGCAAAGAGGCTCCGACGCTAAAAGTAGCTCCATTATATGGCTTATATTCGATGTGACTAGCAGCTACTTGCTGTGATGCAGCATTCTTTCGCTGAATTTCAGACCAAGTTCTGTGTTCTCCGCTCTGTTGTATTGCTGTGATGGTATCATGAGAAATCGTGGCATCAATAGAACGCGACGAAAGTAGTCCTGTAAGATGCCACGAATCACCTAATTTGAGTGTGGTACCAATACCTTGCATAAAATTGACCTCGCTGCTTGAAGAATGTTTACTCAGTGTGGGACGATAATCAGACAGTGCACTTGCACCACCATATTTCCCTATAGAAAACCCCTGATTGAGAATCAATCCACAACCGAAGTTGGCACGATAGTTTCCGATAGCTAAGGCTTCAATTCGTCCTATATCTTTCATAAAGAAATAAGGAGAAATAAAGTCATATCCCAAATTATTCCCCATCTTTCCAAAGGGTTCTCCAACGTCTTGTTGCACGGTCAATCCAACTTGTATCTGCTGCCGATATTGCCATCTATATCGGATCGTTTGAGACCATGAATCCCCCTGAAAGTAATTATTTATGTCTTTACTCGTTGCGGAAGCAGGCTTATAAAATCCAGCTCGTTTGTATGTTGGTATCATAAAATCCCCAATCAGTTGATGGTGTCCATACTTCATGATATTATGTAAGGAAGGAATCTTTTGAGATTGAATAGGGCGAGTACAAATGAGTGGTGATAAGCGTTTGTACGTTTGCATATCCATAGATGGAAGCATCAACAGATTGTCAACTTCTTTAAAGCCATGTCTCATATACCGGTAGTACATGATTTCATCAATTTGATTTTCTGTTAGGGTTTGAAGAGCCAGAAACTGCTCATAGCTAGCCTGATTGATATCTAGAGGTCCATCAGTTGTAAGTGCTTCTAGTTGTGTCAGTGGATGTCCAGTCCATAAACTATCTCTGATAGTTAGTCGAGCCTCTTCGAGTGCTTCGATTTCATCTTCAAGAAAAATTCCGTGTTCAGCAGCTTCTTCTAATCGTTGTTGTAATTGTACAGGAATCTTTTGAGCTTTTAGTTGTCGTGTTGGAATAAATGAACAAATCGTATATATCCCAATGGTAAAGAGGGAAAATCGTTTCATCTAAATAGTTAAATGTATGTTGTTCTAAAATAGTCTAAAGAGGCATATCAATGGCCATCTTAATACCAGTGATAATCATACCTGTTCCTATTATTGCTAAAATGAGTCCCATTATTTTACTGATGACTTTAATCATATTGGAACCAAGCCTTGAGACAATTCGGTCTGCACCAATGAAAGAAAAATAAGTGATTATAATCATAAATGTAAAGACGATTATAGCTATAATCGTGTGTATTGTGGTTCCTTCAGTTACCGAGTTCATAGCCGCAACTAAGGTACCTGGTCCAGCTAGTATAGGAATCGCTATAGGAGTGATTGCTATGTCATTATCTTCTTCCATACTTTTGAGATCAGCAGAAGCACTATCATTGTTCCCTCCGTTGTTATTGGTTTGCGATTGGATTTTTGACTTTTGAAACATAAGCATCTCGAAACCAATCCAGAACATCAGTATCCCACCAGTAATCTTAAAAGCTGGAATAGTAATTCCAAATAATTGAAAAATCCATTTCCCAATCAATGTAAACGTGACCGTAATAATAAAGGCAGTAATACATGATTTCTTAGCTATTCTCAATTTAGATGCCTTAGAACGACCTGCTACTATTGCGATGAAATTTGTGGACGTGGCAATAGGGTTCATGATAGCTATAAAACCTGTCAGGGTGGTTAAAGCGAAAGTGAGGAGTTCTGTATTCATAGTTATTATATATTGGTAAGCGAGGAAGGGTTTGGTTCAGTGAAATTCTTTTTACAACTAGACAAATATACTATTTGTTGGTAGAAATATCAAAAGAAAAGTCTAAATATTGTGTAAGATATATAATATTAAGGTCTTTAATCTATTAATTTCGTTTATTTTTCGTTTTTTTTCTTACAAATGTTATCAAATATAGGCTCTATACTTGAAATACAAAATCACATATAAAATGAAATATAGTAATCAAATAGTACTTAACAATAGAAATAAATAATACAAAAAGATAGACAAAAACAAAATAAATGAACAAAATGGTAATATATATTTGTCAGAATATAAACTTTTTCTATATTTGCAATGTGAAAGAAACAAAAGAATGATTACGAGTAAGTAAAATAAAGAGAAATAGGTAAAATGATTTGTTGAAAGATAGTCTAGACAGAAGCGCTTCAAAAGGATAAAGAAAGAAAACGAACCGGAATCTTAAGTGAAAAACATTTATAGTGACAACTTTGAAAAGAACGAGTTATCGAGTTCCATTTAAAGAGTCAATGATTGAGAGGATAATTTTTTAATTATAAATTCAAAAGGTAATAAGATGAGAAAGTTTATTAAGTCTTTTACGATTGGTCTCATGACCACGGTTTTAATGTCTACAATGGCCTATGCGCAGGAAAGTAATTTTGTTACAGCATCCGTAGGTGCAGATGTAGTCAGTGGGTATATTTGGCGTGGTTCAGACTGCGGAGGTTTCAGTGTTCAACCAGGGATTACCATTGAAACAAAAAATGGTTTCTCTTTAGGCGCTTGGGGTTCTGTTGGCTTAGACAAAGAAGATACCAAAGAGTTTGATTTATTCTTAGGTTATGCTGTAGACAAGTTTTCTGTAACAGTAACGGATTATTGGTTTGATGCTTATCAATCAGATACCCGCTATTTCTTGTATGATTCACATGCTACTGCCCATGTATTCGAGGGTACTTTAGCTTACGATTTTGATTTATTTTCACTTTCAGTTAATACCAATTTTGCTGGTAGCGATTACAAAAGTGATGGAGATAGAGCATACTCTACCTATATAGAAGCTTCTGTTCCATTTACTCTAGACAACTTAGATATGGCTTTTGAAATAGGTGGAACTCCTGCTGAAGGTGCTTATAGTGATGGTGCAAATATTGTCAATATCGGTTTGTCAGCTAGTCATGATATTAAGATTACTGATAGTTTCAGTGTACCCGCTTTTGCCAAAGTTATAATGAACCCCTATGCCGATAAGGTGTATTTTGTTTTCGGTGTCAGCTTCTAACACAGTGTAGATGTATAGACATTATGAGGGATGATCCCGACTAGATTATATTTATAAAAAAAAAGAAAAGATGAAAAAGATTGAAGCTATAATTCGTAAAACAAAATTTGAGGATGTGAAAGATGCTCTTCTCGAAGCGGATATTGAATGGTTCTCTTATTATGATGTAAGAGGAGTCGGGAAATCCCACGAGGAACGTATGTACCGAGGAGTTGTGTACGATACGAGTGCATTGGAACGTACGCTCATTTCTTTAGTAGTACGTGATAAAAATGTAGAAGTAGCGATTAAAGCTATTTTGAAATCTTCTCATACTGGCGAGATCGGCGATGGTCGTATTTTCGTATTGCCAGTCGAAGATGCCGTCCGCATCAGGACTGGTGAAAGAGGAGATATTAGTCTCTATATCGCAGAGCAAGAAAAATAAGATTCTCACAATAGGTATAAATTTAATCGCTAAATAATATGATAACAATGGATACGATGGCTACATTAGCCACTGTAGTAGGAGATACACTCTCTACAGCCGTAACCCCCGTCGCTGCTGTCTCGGTAGAAACAGTAAAAGAAACAGTCTCAGAAGTGAGTAGTATTAATGGGCTCGATACCGTATGGGTACTTTTAGCAGCTATTCTCGTTTTTTGGATGCAACCTGGATTTGCTTTTGTTGAAGCAGGTTTCACTCGTGCAAAAAATACAGCTAATATCTTGATGAAGAATTTTGTGGACTTTATGATTGGTTCCTTTCTTTATTGGTTTATAGGATTCGGTATTATGTTTGGTACAGGAACATATTTTGGAATGCCCAACTTTTTCAGTATTGACTTTTTTGAAGCCACTAACATACCAAAAGAGGCTTCTTTGATATTCCAAACGGTATTTTGTGCCACTGCAGCGACCATTGTGTCTGGTGCCATGGCAGAACGTACAAAATTCTCTATGTATATTGTCTTTTCAGTATTGATTACCAGTTTGATCTATCCAATCTCAGGACATTGGGTATGGGGTGGAGGCTGGCTCTCTGACTTAGGATTCCATGATTTTGCTGGTTCAACAGTTGTTCATGCATGTGGTGGTGTGATGGCATTTGTCGGAACATGGATTCTTGGCCCTCGTATGGGGAAATATGATAAACATGGAAAAGCTCGCGCTATTCCTGGACACAATCTTAGTTTCGCCGCTCTAGGTGTCTTTATCCTATGGATGGGGTGGTTCGGATTCAACCCAGGTTCTCAGTTGGCAGCATCAGGTTCTGCCAATGCAATTGCTATTTCTCACGTATTTATGACAACCAATCTCGCTGCTGCACTCGGTGGATTAGCTGCTATGGCTACTTCTTGGTTACAATTCGGTAAACCATCATTGCCATTTACTCTTAATGGTATATTAGCTGGACTAGTAGGTATTACAGCAGGATGTGATCAGGTTAGCTTGGGCGGAGCTGCTATTATAGGTGTTGTCTGTGGTGTCATTATGATTTATTCTGTTGAATTTATTGATAATATACTTAAGATTGATGATCCAGTAGGTGCTTCATCAGTACACGGTGTATGTGGATTTTTAGGCACAGTAATGGTTGGTCTATTTTCTACTACAGATGGTTTATTCTATGGTGGTGGTACCCATTTATTGGGCGTGCAAACTTTAGGTTCTTTAGCCGTTATTGCATGGGCTGGAATAACAAGTGCCATTATTTTCTTTGCAATCAAGAAGATTCATGGTCTAAGAGTTGAACCACGTATCGAGGAAGAAGGATTGGATATCTATGAACAT
>Ga0172378_10002650_pt1 | contig 16834 bp, 16 predicted proteins | sample GrowelOW332metaG_FD_119755 | JGI IMG/M metagenome (GOLD analysis project Ga0172378, IMG submission 119755) | Groundwater microbial communities from an aquifer near a municipal landfill in Southern Ontario, Canada - Pumphouse #3_1 metaG | ecosystem: Environmental > Aquatic > Deep subsurface >... | reverse complement strand
CGGATTACAAAACCGCAGTAAAGGACTGAAACAAACAGAAGAAGAATATGAAGAATCCATGGAAGATTGATGATCCACTGACCGATTGAGGCGTTCGCCTGATTATTTAAAAGATGGCTTTGTCCATACATCAGAAAGCCTGTATTTATTCCCACAGTTAAAATTAGAAGTGAAGGAATGATACAGTCATATAGTCTACGTCTGTTTGTCCATTGGAATATAATCAAAAATAGTAAACCGGTATAAACAACAAGAAACAGGGAAGCAATTATGGATCTGCTCATAGGATTGCATTGGAAAAAAGCTATCATCGGACTACACCTCCCTTCGGTAGATGCATTGCGATAGAAAAGATACCTTCATCCTTCGCTTTACAAAGGATGTGACCGCCAGAAGAAGCCAATTCTTCTTTTTTCCAATTTTCATCCAGAAGAGATACTTGCTTCATGGTGCTTTTTATTTCTATGGACATTATGAAAGCTTTTCCTCTATCTGATACTATAACAGACAGGCTATGAAATCTTGAAAGAGTAGACTCCACGACTGCTTCAAAGAAATCATACAACAACACAGCGTGTTCGAAAGTGATGTCATAGGTGGTATCAATAGATATGGTAGCGGCTACGCCACCTGACTCAAGGGTTTCAATGGATTCCTTAAGACAGCGAACTAGGTCGCCTACTGTCACGGTTTCTTGCCCCGCCGTCATCAAAATTAGATTGGCGCGCCGTTTAATATATGAACCTAGCACATTGATGTTCCAAAGAAGCTTATATTTTTCCGGTTCATCAGCCTTTGGTGCTAAAGCCAGATATTGTTTGATTTTTTCTATCTGCGGCATGATTTGCCGTACGGTCAAGTCGTACAGATGGTTTTGCTCGTCTACGCGCAGCCGCCGTTGTCTGACACTTAACTCATTTTTCAAAAGTTTAACTTCATCTATCAGCTCAGTTTTTGTGTTTTCAAGCTCGTAAATGAGCAAGGAAATATGGGATATGTCCTCACTCCAAAGGATGTAACCGCCCTGGATAGGCGAAGCGTGAAGCTGGGTGTTTTGGTCGAGTTTTAAAAATCCCGCCTCTTTTAACTCTGCAAATATATGAGGGGCAATGGGTTTGGAAAACTTTGACTCATAATACACAGTACCGTTTTCGTCCACAATTTGTGCTTTTAGTGAAGACTCGTCAAAAAATCCTTTATATTTGTTGTTGGATAAAAGCAGCCCGCTCTGGATACAGCTTTCCCAAACCCCCGCCGTCAAGGTGCAGAGCATAGCTGTAATTTCAATAAAACCAAATCCAGTTTTGGAATTGTCAATAGAATACAAAATAGTGTAGATCAGCCCTATTCCAATGACTGCTAAGGGCATCCACACCCATCTTTTTGTATGTGGAATATAACTTTTTTTAAAAAGCAGCCAAACTAAAGCAAGGAAAAAACCTGCAATCCAAAGCACTGCAAAATAATATAGTATTTGATGTGTATAGAGGGCATCCCCTCTTTCAATTCCTGATGGAAAGCCAAAGGCAAGCTGGTGAAGGTCGTTAGTCAATATCCCTAGAATCAGGACTACCGCAGGAATAAACAGTAAGTGATATTTCTTGCTGGGTCTCCAGTTTTCTGGTTTTCCTAAACAAAGGCCTGCGAAAAAGCTAAGTAGAGGAATGAGAATCAAGGAGATATAGTAGCAGTACCATAGCCACCGACGCACAGGGCCAATATAGTTAAATTGAGGATCTCTTAGGGTGCGAAATAAAATCCAAAACAGCATTAAACCGGCCACCCCCAAAAGATATCCTCGGACGTGAGTGTGTATCACGCGCCGCCAAATAGACATGCTCCAAACGGACAGCATGCCGATATAGATGGTGAAGACCAATAGAGTACAAATAACATTGATAAGATAATTTCCACTATTCATAGCCACCAGGCGGAATGCACCGGTTAAGAGCAAAAGGAAAACAACTAGGATCGTCATGCTGATTGTTTTTTATTTAGTTTCGTCATCGCGCCACCCCCTATTGATAAGTCTTTGGGCTGAGCCAATCCATTATGGTGATTTTTCACTGTCAGCTCCTAATAATTTTCTCAATGAACTTATCAATCTCCTGTTGCTTTTTCCAGTGATAATAGTTGTTAGCCTTCCGGTTGTTTCGGAGACTCTGGCACATCACATTGTCACAGTAAATCTGGCGATTTTCATTATTAACGAATATACCGCCGCAGGCTTTACACCCTGCGAGTTAGGTCTTACCACCCGTATCGTTTGTTGCTCCGGCATCCACGAAACGAAACGCACCAACGTATACAGATTCAGTTCGTCTTTAATTGCCATATCGCTCTCTCCGTTTTACCGAAGCTACTACCTTAGACATACGTATTTTACTTAATTTTACGCTAGAATTTAAACAAACACAAGAGAAAGGAGCGGAAAATATGATAACGAAAGCAAGTACGATGGTATTCAACCTTAAAACGGGTGCGGGTAAATCGTAAAAAACTCGGGAAAACATTGAATAACGCCCTAAAATGTTTAAAAACCGTGCAGAATTCGAGCATTGTGAAATTGTCAAGCAAACCGCACACCCAAATTTATGGTAGATAGTGGTGTATTGGTGTCGTGGCTCCGTCGGCGATTGATATTTAGGCTTACAACTAGACCATAGAACCATTTGGCATTCGAACTCATTTATGTGGTTGTTTGTAACGGTATTTCGAGTCTGATAACCACCGAGCTATCCTATATTAGAATTTTCCGTCCAAAGTAATGTGATCCTCCAAGATATTGTCACTTACTCTAAAAGTAATTCTTTTGCTCTATCATTAATTAATTTTTCGATTATTTTAAGGCGTTTGTCGTCTAAATTATAGCGTGGGTATTTTTTGAATTTGAACTCTAAAAGTTTGCGTAGCATATCTTTTGCCGCTTGCTCATGATCTTCTTTGCAAATTGAATAAAATCAGGGTAGGTTGCTGGTGAGCGAGTCTTTGTATAAGCATTAATATCTTTTAATTTATCATCCATTGCATAGTGAAGAAGCGAAAGTCCGTTATCAAATATAGGGCCAGTTTATACATCGTATCTTTAAGTGAAATATAGCGGGTTCTATTTCATTGCCTAATGGTGGTTACCGCTTTTCGTATGCCATTATTTATAAAGATCGTGTTGAAATAATAAACTTTGATGATAATATAATAAAACAATTAAAGTTTGATTAAAACGGTTATGATTAACCGTTTTAATTTGGCGTGGGGAAAAGATAGATTGATATTTTTAGGAATTTTCTGATAAAAGGTTAATTATGTAGTGTTGTGTCGCGACAATGACAAATTTAAGTAAAGATCATCGAAAGGATACTATCATGAAATCGAGTATAACCGAAAGAATTAGGAACATGTTTAAAAAGCATCTAAGCCTAGTTATTGTTTTCATTGCGGCAATCGTAGCATTTACAAATTATCTTGTATATCCAGCTTTTATCAATAAACAGTTAGATTTAGTAGAGATACCAATCGCTAATATTGAAATAGGACCGAATACGCAAATAACTAAAGAACAATTGAGTTTTATTTCTTTCCCCATGGATGCTTTACCGACAAATATATTTAATGATGAAAATAATATTGTAGGGATGTTTACAAAAGATAATATGACATTGATCCAAGGTAGTTTTTTTTATTCGGAAGCACTTGTGACAAAAGAAAAGGCAGTTGGATCATTGCCCTATGAGTTAAGTGATGGTCAAGTAGCGTATACACTCACTGTTGATCAAACCAATGGAGCTAAGAAAAATCTACGTAAAGGGCAATATATCGATCTCTATTTTCTAACTGATAGTACAAGATTGAATACTGAAAAGATTATCTCAGGAAAAATATCGGAGCATGTCAGGATTATTGATGTTAATTTAAACAGTAATGAAGAAGCAGAATATATTGTTTTAGCTATAATGGAAAGTGATGTCGATTCCTTAATGATAGCCGAAACGATAGGGCAGGTAATGCCTATAATAAATTGGCAAAGCGGTCTTAGCTTGTATCAAGAAAGTCAAACATATGATATTGATGGGTTAAAAAACTTATTAAGAGAATATGCATTGTGTTTACGAAAGACGGATATATTATATGAAATGGTAATCGATGATCAATAATCTGATATTTGATGATATTGATTTTGGAGTTATAATCACCAGATTATTAAGCAAGGAATTAATCACAGATATAATGATATGGCAAACAGAAATTTGGATAACAGATATTAAAAAAGGCCATTATCAATATTCTTTTAAAAGAGATAAAGAAGAGGACATTGCGGAGTTTCACTGTCTTATTCTCAAATTACCTAGGCAAATAGCTATTAGAATGGGCTGTTCTTATAATGAAGGTAATCCGATCATTGATGGGGAAGCAGTTTATTCTGATATTGGTCAACTAAGATTTAATGCCATTCATGAATCATTGACAGATGGCATATATCCAGCAATAGCGATTAGAAAAACATTATATCGATTACGATTAAATACAACAAATATCATTGATGATGAATATGCGGATCAAAGATTTATATATCTTATGGAAGCATTGATCGATTGTGGTTGTAATGTAATGATTGGTGGGGAAACAGGTAGTGGCAAAACGGAATTATTGAAATATATCGCTAAATGGATAAGAAAAAATGAAGCAATTATAACCATGGAAGATACATTAGAAGTTTATTTGAAACGGCTATATCCAAAAAAGAATGTATTAGCTCTTAAATCGAGTAAAAATTATGGCTTTGCTGAATTACTTCGCTCATGTTTAAGACAAAATCCTGATTGGATCTGTGTGAGTGAAACAAGAGGAAAAGAAATAATTCAACTAAACGAAGCGGTTGGTACAGGACATCGCTTGATATCAACACTACATACTGATTCAGCCCGCAATATTCCATATCGTATGATTGAAATGTCACAGACACAATCAAATGCTGTTGATCGCGTTTTTAGGCAAATTCATCATAATATAAATATTGGAATCCATATTTATTATTATAATGATAATCTAGGTTCACATCGTTATATTAATGAGATATGTGAATTTTATCTTGATGAAAATAATAAACCGCAATGTCATATTATATATTTTTATGACTATCAGAATCATAATTATCAATGCACAAAAATAATCAGTCCAACGATTAAAATGAAACTTGTACAAAAACATACAAATATTGCTAAATTAGAAGGGATATTCATATGATAAATTGGTCATTAACGATCACCACCCTAATTATCTTTGTACTGATCATTATGTTTTGTTGGTGGTTATTCGCAACCAAAAAAATGAAAACGGAAAAAATATCAAAAGTAAGATGGCAAGATAGTTTATCCTATATAAATTCAGGTACACGGACACAGCTTGTATTTAGTGCTATGTATATTATTTTGATCATGTTTTTATTTTTCAAGATAATCACGATTACCGATAAACTTAACTATATTATTTTGGCATGTATTGTGATCATCGTTCCATATATTATCTCAACTAATAAAAAGCGAAAGCAGAAGGAAATAGTTTTTACTGACATAATTATTTATTGTCACAACATGGCCTTGTTGCTTAAGCAAACAGGCAATGTATATTTATCGTTAAATAAGGTTGTTGATGATGTAAACGATTTATTAGGTGCCGATATTAAGAACATAATAAATTCACTTGAAGCCAGTAAGTTAGAAACAGAGAAGATCCTAATGCAATTCAATTATAAATATCCATACACCATCATCAAAAATCTGAATGCGATCTTAATTCATATGCATTATGAAAACGATCAGATTAATGATGCGGTTTTAAATACATTCTATGACGATACCGAAAGACTAAATAAAGATGTTAAGGAAAATAGTATCAAACGAAAATCCTTACGTTTGCAATACATCTTGATAACAATCGGTTGCTTATTATCATATTGGTTTTTATTAAACCAACTTGAAGGAGTTTTTACAAGTGACATGATGAATGATTCCTTTAAGTTTATCAATAGTATCTATTTATTATTAACATTAATCGTTTTATTTATTGTCGATTGTTATTTTAATAACAATATCACAAGAGAATAAGAGGTAATTAACTTGATAGATAATTTATTTTTAGATCGATATCGTTTTATATTATTCATTATTCCGTTTCTAATTATGTTATTGTTGCTAGAAAATCATTATGCCAGTAATATGATCAAACAAATAAAGAAATATTCAATCGCAATGATTAACAGTATTCAAGAAAAATCTTTAAATGATTTAATTTCGGCTAATTTTATGATCAATAGTGATACCTTTCAATTGATTAGGATACTAGTAAGTATAATTATCTGTTTATGTGTTTGGTTAGCATTAGATAAAAAATTATTAGTCTGGCAATTGATCATAATGTTAATAATAATATACAAATTTTGCTATTTATATCTTAAAATGCTCGATCAAAAAAGAAAAAAGCATTTAAGTACATTGATGCCATACTGTTTAAAAAGCATTATTTACCTATGCTATATTTATCCCGTTAACAATGCATTAGCTAAATCTATTAACTATGTTCCTGATGAGTTTAAAGATCAATTAAGTACTATGGTAAATGAAATAGATAATAATCCAACTAGCTTTCAACCATATCAGAGATTCATTGATCCATATCAGGGGAAAATGGTAACCCTTAATATGTATATGCATGTCTTATTTCGTATTTCACAAAGCAGTGATAATGAAACCAGTAAACTGCTTAGTAGTATTAATCAATCAGTTAGTGATGAATTGAATATGGTTAGATGTAGTAAAAATAAAACCATCAATGATACGATTCAATATTTGGGGTTGATACCGGTTATCTTGGTAACCCTAATGATGGGTTATTTACTAGTAATGGTAAGTGGTAGTATCTAAAGAAAGAGGAAAAATATGGATGAGAGTTTAAAACAATTAGTGGCTGTTGTTATTGCTGTTATTGTAGGTATTTTTTTGATCGCTTATATTACCAATGGAGATTTTAAAAGTAAGATCACTGATAGTATAAACAGTCAGATTGACAGTCTATTATATATTGCAGATGATCTTGATTCGATGCCTAGCATTTAAATGAATGGATCTATCAATAAAGACTTTGATCAATTTGATCGTTATTTTTATGGGAGTGCTTCTTTTTACTAGTTGTATTTCATTCTTTTTAGTAGCTACACATGCGCGATCAGTCTTATATTCTGTTACGCAGTATGTCGAGATATTCGGTAATAATACGACCACAATCAATGAATATGCTCAAAAAACTAATACGATCATTAATGTCACACCAATAGACATCGAACCGGTAAGTGGCTATCGCTATCAAGTAGATGTTTCCTTTAATCATATAATGGCTTTGCTGAATTTCGACAAAGAGATCACATACTCCTCAATGACGAGAATCATCGATTATTAATAGAAAGGTAATATAATCATGCATTTTGATAAAAAAAGAATATTCATGATGATGATTATCACCATAACCATGTGTTTAGTAGGTTATGAATTGCACTTAATATGTAACATAAATCAAAAGATTGATCAATTATCATTTGTGGAGAATTCTGAACAACAACTTAGAGATAGTGAATATTATCAGGAAAATTTGATCGATCTTACAGCAATTGATGCATTATTTGATAAGCAATCTGATTCTCTTTTATATATTCATAGTGCTGATTGTCCAGCTTGCTATATAACTGATGAATATTTGTCTTTGTTTATTGAGTTAGGATATCATCATGAAATGGATATCTATTTTATCGATATATCATCCTTGGATGATATAAAAACTATCAATAGTGCATTGGCAAACTGGAATATTGAATTGCAGGTTACGCCAACTTTATATTTGATTAAAGCTAATAAGTTATCTATACAAGCTGAAGGGGCAGATGATATTTATGATATTTTAAATAATATTGTAGAATCAGTGAGTGCTCAAGCATGATAAGAAAAAGGAATTTAATATATCTTGTAGTGGTCGTGGTAATTTTGTTAATCGTTTATATGATCTATTTTGGTGTTAAAAAAGACATTAGCTATGAAAAAACTTCTTGTTACGATTATATTGTTGAGCGTTTAGCAGAGCCTCAATATTGGAATGAAACAGATATTCCTGAATATTCAACATGGCAATTGCAAAATGAAGCACTATCAAATATGCCAAGAGGAACAGGATGGATACTCGTTGATGAAAATGCGGCGATCTTCAGCAGAGGATACCAAGGAATCTTAAGCATTGATTTTAGTAAAAATATGGCAAAAAACAAAATTATAGAGGAATTTAACCCTTATAATGTAGAAAATTACCAACTATATGATATTAATGAAATGAAGGTTTATCGAGTGTTTGATAATCATGGAACAGATGAGTACATTGATATATCACAATACTTTAATATAAGTGATGAAAATGTTAAGCAGTTTAATGCTCTACGGGAAATAAGTAATACTTTTGATTATTATGAAAAACAATTTTCAAAAGTTGGGTGTCCATTACTCAAACAAAAAGAAGGAACTCTAGCTAAATATAAAGAAGTATACATCAATAAATCAAGCCAAGCTAAAGTAAGTGATCAGCTAATTCATAATCCCTGGGAACAAGTTAATTGGGGTAAAAATATATTTACCGATAAATCTATAATGTTAATTGAAAATTATCTCGATGTTTGGGATCAAAAAAATTCAATTTATAGTAATGAAGAAGTTAGTGTCGATACGCAAAATGGAAATAACTATCTAATAAATATCTATAGCCCTTATTTTGTTGTTTATACAAAACGGTCAAATATTAATTTATATACTGAAAAAAGTCCTTATAATTCAAGTTATTTTGAACACATAAATACTTATCAGGATAAATTAAGTGATTTCATGTTGTACTATGTTAACGAAATATGTAAAGATTTATATAATGGCGAAAGTTGTGTTTATAGTGTTGATATCGATAATAACAAAGAATTGATAACTAATGAAAACTATTTCAAATATCAGATGAGTAAAGAAGAATATCGTCAAAGTAAAGTGATAGGGGAAGATAGTGTTGTGACCTTTTATTATTCACGCGATAAAACATTAGCTGGAAATATAATATTTGATGACGTTAATAATGATAAATTGATAAATTTAGCAGAATATCTCGATTTGGTTTTGCTTCACTATGAAAAGAATAATAAGTTTGCTGATGATTATATTAAGAACTTTGGTTTATATTACAATTTAGATTGGCAACGCCTATTAGGATTGAGGTGAAGTAATGAAAAAGAGCATACCAATCTTAGGTATTATTTTTATTTGGCTGTGCATATTTATAATTAACATAAGTGCCGAAAATAAAATAGAAAGTTATACACTTTCTTTAGAAAGTTTAAATGATCAATATTTAAAAAATATGATAAGTTCCATGTCAATAATTTACAAAGAAAATGATGATTCTTGGTGTTTATATATCAATAATGAATTTGTCGCAATGACCAGTGATAATCAAAAAATGAGTTTTGATTTTAATTTATCTTCAGGCGATCATCTTTCGTTGATTGTAGACCAGTCTACTTTAGAAGTGCATTTTTCTTATACTAAGAGCAGTGATGTGATTTTAGTATCAGCAATTGTACTTAATAATGAAGATAATCTACAATATATTTCTTTCTATCCTGATGCTAGCAGCTTAGATAACTGTATAAAATTGAAAGCAATGAGTTCAGGAAATATTTTATCATTTGATCAATTTGAATATAACTATGCTTATCAAGAACGAGGTGTCATAAAGACAAAAAAAATTAGTTATGATATAAAAATCAATAATGAGATCAATCAGGTTTTAGTTAATAAAAATGGTTCACTTGCTGAATATAATATTGAACCGACGCTTGAAAAGCAAACATTTTTTCTTGAGACATTGGTACCACAACACTCTTTATCAATCGATTATTTAAGTAAAGATCTTGATATGAGAACTTTTCAAGCTGCAAAATTTCAATTATATACAACTGAAGAAATTGATCGAGCAGTAGAAAATGAAAAATTGTTGCTTAAGCATGAACAAAGTGGATTAACATACCAAGTTCCACTTAGGCAGTATATTACTTTATGGCATAGAATAGGAGCTGGCGATTATGATACATCTACAACAGAAATAATCCAGACAGTTTGCCAATGGCAACAAGAGGTATGTAGTAATGTTCGCGAAAGGTATACTGATAATGGACGGTTATATGCGGTATTTGGAAGTTCATATGATTATGTTGATGTTGAAAAATATACCGATCGTGAATTAAAACAAATAGAAATAAAATCTTACAAGAATATAACTTGGCCAAATGATCTATGGGTTACGACCTCTAACCCAGTTTTAAAAGAATATTCAATTGGTCAAATGAAAACAAATGTTGGATTTTGGAGTGATTGGAGTTCATATAGCGAAGAAAACAAAGTGAGTGATTGTTCAGATCAATTTGATTGTAACTATAAATCCCAAGTTTTCTATAAAAAAAGAACAGCATCTTGGAGTGATTGGAATGATTATTCATCGAATTATCCAGCCAGTTGTAATGATTCATTTGATTGCTCATGGGAATCAGCATCATTCTATAACAAGCGAACCGGCACTTGGAGTGCATATGGTTTGTATACTGATCAATATCCATATGACTGTAATGATAATGATGATTGTTCTTGGAAATCATTGAAATATAATCGCTCTAGAACTTCATCATATAGCGGCACTTATAGTGGATGGAAAGCTAGCTGTACTATAACAGACGATTATCATTGTGCAAATTACTACAAATATACATGTAAATTAAATAGTAATTATAATACAAGATACTCAAATGTTTATTATAGTGTCGGTTCGCAAGGAGCTTGTGCATCTGGTTATAAGATTACCTCAAGAATAAAGGGATATCGCTATCGATATTTAAGTTGGTCAGTGTGGTCATCATATACGACTAATAATTGTGTTGCATCAGTTGGGTATCGAAAGTGTCAATCAGAGACAAGATATGCGACCAGATATCGAAATTGGGGAGCATGGAGTGGATATATTCAATCAACATGTAATGCTAGTAATGATACACAATGTTTAGGTCCAAAGACATATTATCGCAGTAGGTGGAAAAATTGGGGGGCATGGAGTAACTACAGTTATGATAATTGTAGTGAAAATGCAACTGTTCAATGTGCTAGCGCAAAATTATTTTCTTACCAATATCGAAATTGGCTTGGTTGGTCAGAATGGGAACCAATTGATCTATCAATAAGTAAAAACCCTGAGCTTGATGTATATTATCGTGTCAATGATGGATTGATTACCTGGGATGAAATACAAGGCAATTCAAAGATTCTGGGAACTGGTGCTTATTGGTTAAACGAATCCAAAATAATCAATGATGGCTTCATGGAAGTCGATGTTGATTACGCTACAAATAAGATAAGTATCCTTGAAACATATCCGGAGATGACAGAAGCGAGAATAAACGAATTAGCAAATAAACTATCTACAGCTAGTATAAAAAATGCGTTACTAAATACATTACTAAGTACAAATGGCAAAGTGTTATGGAAAGACATCGAAGAAATATCACAAACTGATCTTATCGAATATCAAAATAATGGAATCCAGGGTCGTGATAGATTTTTAAACAGCAAGATATTCATTCCTTATATCTATGTTAGAGAACATTATCGAGCTGTTTTAAAAGATATAGAGATAAAAGGGTATAATGATACGCTCAATATATCTAATAGAATAGCTAGTGTAATTGCAATAGAAGATGTTGGAAAACTTGTCACATCTTTTATAAATACGGATCGTGAAAGTAAAGTTATTTATTATGATTATCATAATCCATTAATTAATTATAATGAAATACCTGATAATTGGATTGAACATATGGTTTTACTTGATGAGATCAAAAATGCGAATTTAAACAACTATGATTTTAAAATAGTTTTAAACAAAGATGATATAAATAATATTAGAAGTTATTTATTAAATGGTGGTTATCAAAAAATAGGTAGTTGTGATATCTTAAGAGAGTTTTCATATTTGATTGAAGATAATGATAGTCAATTTGAAAATTGGTTAAGTGGCACTGAAAGCGGGTGCGGTAATGTCAACGGCAATTAATAGTTTGATAAGCGTTGTTGTTATTTTTTGTTTGACGTTTGTTTTATTTGATATTAATAAAGCATCGCAGATGAAGCAAATAATCTATGAAAACAGTAGAGCGGCAAGTCAAAATAGTTTATTAGAGTTACAAAGCAAGATAAATAAAAATGAAATAATAACAAGTTCGATGATGCTTGAGAGATGGTTAGTCAATTTTGTTGACAATAATGTGACAAATATCAAGCAATTAGAAATAAGCTTTATAAAAGTTGAAACAGAACCACAATTATATTTAGTCAAGATAAAAGGAAATAGTTCAGCTTATATGTTCTTAACAGAGAGTGCTTATAACGAATACATGGTAGGGACGACCATTATTGTTGAGTAATCATAATGCTTGATTGATTTTCGCGCTTATCCAGAAAATAGGCTTATTAACCAAACGAAAATATAAATGTTTTAACCCTGGTTCTGATTTTAAATAGGGATTTGATCTCCAATTTGGAAAATTATTGTTCAAATTATCCCAAAGCATATTTAAAGAGTCAATCCGATCATTTTTATTAGCGATTTTTGAACAACTTCTAAAAGGTTGACCTAAACTATATCTGATGAATAAATATTCGATTTCTCTTTCATAGTCTTGATAAAAATTTCTTTCTTTATAAAATGTAAGAATATCATCTAGAATATAAACAATCTCTTTGACTTTATAATTATGAGAATAAGAACTAGAATTTTCTCTTTGTATATAATGAACAAGTGGTTTATTAACGAAACTATAGTTATTATAGTAAGCAGCCATGCGGGTTAAATAAGATACATCTTCAAATCGATAACCATCAATGAAACTGAAATCAATCGATTCTAAATAAGATCTTTTATAAATTTTATTCCATAAAACAGCAAATAATTTAATTAACATCTCATTAGTATTTTTATAATTGTATTCATTATATATAACTTCTTTATTTGGATAAGTAAAGAAGAAATCACAAATAACTACATTAGCATCTTTTTTAAGTGCTTCAGTGTATAGCAGTTCAAACATATCAAGTTCAACATAGTCATCTCCATCAACGAAACCGATATATTCGCCAGTCGCGTGTTGAATACCAAAATTTCTTACTGAAGAGACTCCACCGTTAGGCTTAATAAATGATTTTACTTTATTAGGGTATTTTTCTACATATTGATTTATTATCGCTTGAGAATTGTCGGGAGATGAATCATTAATTGCTAATATCTCAATATCTTCTAATGTTTGATTTACCAATGAATTCAAGCATTTATCTAAATATTCTCCAACATTATAAATTGGAATGATGATGCTAACTTTCGGCATGATGATCCTCTTTCTTGAAAATTAAAAATTTGCTTAGTAAATAATTCATGAGAACAACGAAAACTTGCGATACTAACTTAACATACATATCGAAAATGAAAAGCAAATTTACTCCAATATACATAATAGAAATATCAACGACTAAAGAAAATATTCTTGCGATAAAGAAGGCGGATATTTCTTTAATGAGCATTTTTGTGGATAAATTCTTAGATTCGAAAACATAAGCTTTATTTGTTATATAGGCAAAGGTGACTGCGATTATCCAAGCTATAACACTTGAAGTAAAGATGTCGATTAAAATCACTCTCGTACAAACTGTGTATATGATAAAATAAACTAAGGTCGTTAACACACCAAAAACTAAGTAAAGAATAACTTCTTTCATCTCAATTAGTTTGTTTAGTATTTTTTTCATGATAACTCCTATTTGATATAAAATTCTTTAATTGCTTGACATACGCTAATAACGTCATCTTGACATAGTTTGTAGTACATTGGTAAACGTAGTAATCTTTCACTTTCCTTTGTGGTAAAGTTATCAAAACCATTGAATCTTCCATATTTTAAGCCAGCTGGAGATGAATGAAGTGGAATATAATGATAAACTGCTTGAATATCTTTTGAACGTAGATATTCAATTAATAAGCTTCTTTCGTTTATATCTTTTGTTTTAATATAAAACATGTGCGCATTATGTTTACAATCGGAAGGAATATGTTGTAACTCAATATGACCACTATCAGCTAAAGATTCTAGATTTTGATAGTAAGTGTTCCAATTTTTAAGACGATCATTATTGATTTTATCAAAATCTTCTAATTGAGCGTAAAGATAAGCTGCAAGGATATCACTAGGTAAATATGATCCACCTTTTTCTACCCACGTATATTTATCAACTTGGCCTCTTAAAAAACGATTACGATCAGTGCCTTTTTCTCTGATGATTTCGGCTTGTTCCATTTTATCATTGTTGATTAAAATAGCGCCTCCTTCACCCATGCTATAGTTTTTTGTCTCATGAAAACTATAACAACCATAATCACCAAAAGTTCCCAACATTTTATTGTGATAGAAAGCATTTACGGCTTGGGCAGCATCTTCAATTAAAACCAAATGATATTGTTGACATATTTCAATGATTCTTTCCATTTTACATGCTACACCGGCATAATGAACAACACAAACAGCTTTCGTTTTATCAGTAATGGCAGCTTCGATTAAATTTTCATCAATATTCATTGTGTCTGGACGAATATCCACGAATACAATTGTAGCGCCTCTTAAAACAAAGGCATCACCGGTTGAAGAAAATGTAAACGAAGGCATGATAACTTCATCACCTGGTTTTATATCTGCAAGGATAGCTGCCATTTCCAAGGCACTAGTACAGGAAGTAGTCAAAAGAACATTTTTGGCACCTGTTTTTTGTGATAATAATGAGTGGCATTTTTTTGTATAGCTTCCATCACCACATACCTTTTCATTGGTTAAAACTTGATTGATGTACTCAAGCTCTTTTCCTGTTGTTGGAGGAATATTAAATTTAATCATTTTTTTATGCTCTCTTTCTTTGATTTTCGAACCATTAGTAATAATTTTCCAGCTAAAATTGCCAGTATTATAGATGAAAATAATTCATCAAGGGTGTGACCAGAAGAATAGGCACAAATATATCCACCACACAGGGCCATGCCACATATTAATATATCCATATTAAGTATATATTTGATTCTTTTTAAAGCCAATACAAGGACAATTAAGAGAATTATCAACCATGGCATTACAAGAATCGCAAAACCAACATAGCCATGAGTATAAACTTGCATGACAAAATCCTGTTCAAGCAAAATACCGCCATTCATAAATGTTGAATAACTGAAACCAACTAATTTTTGAGGCGTTGTTAATTTGTCCCATTCATATTCAGAAAAAATTCTTTCAAAATCACGTCCACTTGAACGTTCATAAAAATCATAATTGAATATTAAATCAACCCAAAATATTGGATCAATACGATAGTCGTAAATTTCTTCATAATACACTTCAGGAATTGATAACAAGAAGGCGTTATCAGTAAAAATATGGACATAATAATTTATAAACTCCGCACTGTAAGGCGTTAAATTTGGCTTATATACTTCGCCTTTTAATTCTTGTCGATGGCTTTCATTACTAAGTATCGAATTGTCATTATCAGTATCAATCTGTTGATTTACATAAGCAGGAGTAAACTTGAACATTCCCAAAAAGACAAGGAAAATGGTCAGATAAATTATAATGAATTTTAAACTGAATTTTTCTTTTTTGATCAATACCATAACAGCAAGGATAATAAAGTATCCGATCATGAGAATGAGGACACCATATGTTGCGACTCTAGTGGCTAAGCAATACATAGCCAATACTTGGATGATGACAGCAGTAGTTATTTTCCAATTTGCGTTTAACTTATGCATTAAGTTGAGCATAAAAGGGAATGTGATAAATAAAACAATGCCTGTCGTATTACCTTCACTAAAAAAAGCTTTGGTTGCCAACTGCCGAGGTGAAAAAGTATCATAAATGCCAGAAAACCAACTGAAAATATTTGATTTTGTCCAACCAACATAGGTAGAGGGACTTATCAAGAAAACATTCCCGAGAAAAATAGGAATGGATATCATCATTGCTACTATGACCATTATCTTTTCAACTTGCGTAAAAGATGGTTCAAGACGATAGATTACATAAACATAAAATAATGGTAAAATCAGAATAAACATATAAGTTATCTCATACTTGATGGAGTAAAAGAAATTGTTTGTTAAATAAAGGGTCGAAGCTAAATCTTTTGAGAGATAATGATGAACTATAAAATATAAAATATAGACTGTTATGATCATAGCTCCTACAAAAAAAATCTTTTTTTTATTTTTTTCTAGAACAAGGAAAACGATTATAACGTATATCGGTAACCAAATATATGCTAATATCGTTGAAGGTAACGGAATATTAAGTGCATTAAATAATGGATATATGTAGGTGTCCATGTCAAGGAAAATGATCAATATTACTGTTATGGTAAATAGCTTAATTAATTGATCTTTTGTTATATTACTGATCTTAGATTGCAATGATTTCATATTTTCATACTCTCTTCTAAATTATCAATATAATAACATATTTCGTTTAATATTTTTTCGTTATCATAATGAAAGCTATTAAGATTTTGTTTCTTTTTGATTAAACCTGATTTATCTTTGACTATTTCTAATAATTTGATGTTTAGGTCATTTTGTTTATTATTTATGATCCATCCGTGACAATCTTCAGTGATTTGATCAGTTATTCCCGCTACTT
>Ga0172378_10002648_pt1 | contig 16841 bp, 14 predicted proteins | sample GrowelOW332metaG_FD_119755 | JGI IMG/M metagenome (GOLD analysis project Ga0172378, IMG submission 119755) | Groundwater microbial communities from an aquifer near a municipal landfill in Southern Ontario, Canada - Pumphouse #3_1 metaG | ecosystem: Environmental > Aquatic > Deep subsurface >... | reverse complement strand
TGAAAGTAGTTTCTTTGTATTGTTAATAAAAAGGAATAAAGTTTTTTCATAGTAAATAAGTAAGGTTAGGAAAAAGGAGAGATGTAATGTCTTTCCTTTTTTTGTGTTAATATGCTACGTGCCGAGTTGTACTTCTGAAATGGAGACTTAATGCGGTCGGATAAACTTTTATCACTTGTATCAAGCTACCTCGAGCCATCTATGTGGCACCATTATCAAGACACCATTTCAGAAGTACAACTCAGCACTTTCAAAGAGCAGAAAAAACAACCAGGAAATCGGCCTTTTTTCAAAATCTCTGTAACTGGCAGTAATACAAACACTTACAGCAATTTTCCAAAAGTGGCGATTTCCTGGTTGGAGCACTTTTTGGCCAAAATACCAATCAACCAGGAAATTGACCTTTTCGCCAAACCCTTGTAACTAGCAGTTACACAAATACTTACAGCGATTTCTCAAAAACCGCGATTTCCTGGTTGTTATTTTTAATACATGTTCTCTTGAATGAAGACATCATCGTTTGTCATTTTTTTGTTTATTCAAATATTTTGAGAATCTAATGTACAAACGAGCAATGAAAGATGGCTTATATACGATTATTCATGCTTTGTGATTTTTAGAAGGACAAAATTTGCCTAGTAATGTATTACGTGCAGTGTTGTACTTCTGAAATGGAGACTTAATGCCGTCGCACTCCCCATTATCACCTGCATCAAGCTACCTTTAGCCATCTATGTGGCACCATTATCAAGACACCATTTTAGAAGTACAACTCAGCATTTTCAAAGAGCAGAAAAAAATCAACCAGGAAATCGGCCTTTTTTCAAAACCTCTGTAACTGGCAGTAATACAAACACTTACAGCAATTTTCCAAAAGTGGCAATTTCCTGGTTGGAGCACTTTTTGGCCTAAATACCCATCAACCAGGAAATTGACCTTTTCGCCAAACCCTTGTAACTAGCAGTTACACAAATACTTACAGCGATTTTTCAAAAACCGCGATTTCCTGGTTGTTTTATAACGAAGAATTTCCATCGGCAATATGAATTAGTTTTTCGAGAATCTAAAAGAATATTTTCTATTATGATTGTATTTTATATGCAAATTTTGTAAATTCGCATCAAAACATAAACTATATTTCTACTACTAAATAAAACTTCATTTCTTGGATACACTTGAGAAATCTTGTTATTTATACTCCCTTTGCCCATAAAACAAAATGAGCATTATTATAATGTAGCCTTTATCAGTTTATCTAGTAATTAATTTATACTCAGAGACTAATTTACATGTAAACCAAAGCTTAATATAGCCAAAAGATGTGGTTGTAGAATTGTTAGCAACAAAGAACAAAATAACATGTCAAACTATAAAACAATCAGTAAGTCAAGTCATTATATGGACATCGCAGAACCTGTGGTAATTGAAGAAAATGAAACAACTCGTAAAGCAATTCTTATCGGAATAAATGATAATAAAATTAGCTCAAGAGAAACAGTTCGTATTACAATAATTCATCAAAGAAAGAAAAAAAAAGATGAATGGGAAGAAGTTAAAAGTATAAATTTAAACACATTAAAAGGCGGGGAAGGAGTAAAGTTAAAATTAAACAGTAAATCAACAAAGATTCTGTATGAAAAATTATGTGAAATGTATTGTTTGGCGAAAAAAAAAGGAGTAGTTCAAGGAGTAAATCAATTTTCTATTGAAAATGCAGATGAAATTGTTAAAGTAAAAGGAAGAAGCAAGATACTTATTGAAAGATTATTGTCGGAAAATTATGGACAAGAAATTTGGGATCAACTTGTTGAGACTGATCCAGATTTAGCGACGAAACTCTCTATTGCTAATATATATAGAAATAGAAGAATTACCCTAAAGAAATTTAAAAAAAATATTGATAACGAAAACAAGTCTGAGAGTTTTTGGCAACAATTCTTCATCGAAAATAATTGGATTTTTGGGTACGGACTTAATTATAAATTCTTAAATATTATCAAGTCTCAGCCTGAATATGGAGGGGCAAACTTCACTGGAAGCGGAAGGCAGAGAGGTGATTATTTAACTAGCACAAGTGGAGAAACAAAATTTACGGTTTTAGTAGAAATAAAAACTCCAAAAACAAAATTATTCAGTTATAAAAAAAATGGGGAACTTCAAGAAAATAGAAATGGGGCTTGTCTTTTAAGTTCCCATGTACTTGGGGGCGTTTCTCAAATCCAGATAAATTGTAGAACATGGAATTTGAATTCACAAGATAAAAAAAACGCGAATATTTTGGAGAAAAATAATACCTATACAATTCAACCCAAAGGAATATTAGTAATTGGGAATACTCTTGAGCTTAATGACTGTGAAGACAAATCAAATACTTTTGAAGAATATAGAAGAAATCTATATAATCCAGAAATAATAACATTCGATGAGTTATATGAAAGAGCTAAATATATAATTGATAGTGATTCAAAAAAGAGTGATAAGGATGAAAAATTAGAAAATGAAGATTTACCATTTTAATAAAGAATTAATTAAACCACACATTTTAACTACTAATGTAGATAAATGTAATCTTATACTTTACTTAACAAACTTTAACTTATAGCAAAAAAAAATTATGAAAAACATAAAAGTTGTAAAATCAGAAGACTTTCAATATCCGACAAAAGAAGAAAGACAGCTAGCTGAAAAAAACTTTCCTGATCTTGAGAATTTTAATTGTAAATATAGATCTAGTTTAGATTTATTTATTCAAAATAAAAAAAGCACGAATGAATATAATCTCTTTTTCTGGAATCTTAATTTGAAGAATAAAATAGGAAACTTAAAGCAAGCATATATCAATGTATATGTTCATTATCATAAGCTTTCAGATAAAAATGGAGAAGATTTAAATGAAAATGATTTTCTTAATATATTTCAGTTCAATTTTTATTCAGAAATTTTCTATTATTTTTTATTTTCTGTTAGAGATGTGATTCTGCAGATTTTAAATCTTTATCTTGATCTAGGTCTTAAAGAAAAGGGTGTATTGATGAATACAATAATGAAGAAATTGACAGGCAGAGAACCCGAATTATCAATTATAGAAAAATTGGAACAAGATTTAGCAAAAAGTTCTGAGATAAGAAATAGCTTTGCACATAGATTTCCTAAGAATCAAAGTGACGATAGAATACAACATATTCAAACAGCAGAAATTGAAGGCTTCAATTTCACTGGTGAACAGGAAGTGAAGCCTTCAGAAATAATGGAGAATATAAATGACTCATTAATTATAATGAAAAAATTTATATTAGAACTTAAAGAGCGTTATAAAATAAACTAAAAGAATAAAAATTATAAACTCATAAAATATAGTTCTCTTGGAATTTTAAGGAATAGAAAAATATTTACTGAATTTTCTTATCCACATTACCTTTACTTATAAATAAAATGAGAAGTTAAAAGATATTGAGTTATTGAAAATATATAAAAATAATGAAGGTATTATTAGATACAAACATTGTCATCCATAGGGAGGCTAGTAGAATTCTTAATGTTGATATAGGTGTACTATTTAAATGGCTTGATAAAGGAAAATATACAAAATGTATTCACCCTATTACTCTCGAAGAAATTACAAAGAATAGTAATAAGCAAACTGTTGATACATTTAAAATTAAACTTGAAAGTTACGAAATATTAAAAACTACAACTCCTTTAGTCGAAGAAGTTAAAATTATTTCAGCTAAAATTGATGTTAATCAAAATGATAAAAATGATACGATTTTATTAAATGAAATTTATTGTGATAGAATTGATTTTCTAATCACTGAGGATAGAAAAATACATAAAAAAGCAAAAATGCTCGGTATTTCAGATCGGGTATTTAATATTGACTCTTTTCTTGAAAAAGTTGTATCTGAGAATCCAAAATTAGTTGATTATAATGTGCTTTCAGTGAGAAAGAGATTGTTCGGAGAAATAAATTTATCAGATTCCTTTTTTGATAGTTTCAAAGAAGATTATATAGGTTTTGAGAAATGGTTTATAAAAAAATCAGATGATACTGCATATGTTACAATAAATAATGGAAAAATCCTTTCTTTCTTATTCTTAAAAGTAGAAAACCCAGATGAAAATTATTTAGATATTATACCAGTTTTTAAACCTAAGAAAAGGCTTAAAATAGGCACATTCAAAGTTATAAGTAATGGTGTGAGATTAGGTGAACGTTTCTTAAAAATAATATTTGATAATGCAGTCCAAAATAAAGTTGAAGAGATTTATGTTACTATTTTTAATAAAAGAGAAGAACAAAAAAGATTGATTGGACTTTTAGTTCAATGGGGATTTATTCTTTATGGAACAAAAATGACTAAAAATGGCAAAGAACTAGTATATGTGCGCGATTTTACCCCTTCATTTAATAATGAAGATCCAAAACTTACTTTTCCCTTTTTATCGAGAAATACAAATATTTACATGATACCAATCTATCCAGCATATCATACAGAATTATTACCGGATTCCATATTAACTACAGAATCACCATATGACTTTATTGAAAATCAACCTCATAGAAATGCGATTAGTAAAGTATATATAACACGATCAATTAATAGAAGTATAAGGAGAGGTGACATTATTATCTTTTATAGAACAGCATCAAACAGAAAGTCAGCATATTATAGCAGTGTAATTACAACAATTGCTATAGTCGAAGATAAAATTGATAATATTGTTGATGAGAAGGATTTTATTCTTAAATGCAGAAAAAGAAGTATCTTTGCAGATGAAAAATTAAAGGAGTTTTGGAATTATCGCCCAAAGTGTAAACCTTTTATTATAAACTTCTTAAGTGCGTATTCGTTTCCAACAGGAAAAAGAGTTAATAGAAAAAGATTATTGGAATTAGGAATAATTTCAGGCGCTGACAACGAATTAAGAGGGTTAAAACAGATTACAAAAGAACAATTTAATTTAATTTTAAAAGAAACTGAAACAAATGAGAGTCTTATTATCGATTAAACCGGAGTTTGCAGAAAAAATATTTAATGGAACTAAGAAATATGAGTTTCGTCGTTCTGTATTTAAAAATAAAAATGTCAAAACAGTTGTTGTATATGCATCATCTCCAGTTAAAAGAGTAATCGGCGAATTTGAAATTGATTCAATAATTAATGAGGATTTAAATAATTTGTGGAAAAGGACAAAAGATTTTTCAGGCATCTCTGAAAACTTTTTCTTTGAATATTTTAGAAATAAAAAAAGTGGATTTGCAATAAAAATCAAGAAAGTGAAAAGGTATGATCAAACTCTATCCTTAAAAGATGATTTTAATGCAACTCCCCCACAATCATTTATGTATTTAAAAGAATGTGAGCTTAAATCTTTTGCAGGATAATGTTGAGCCATTTGAGGTTTCTTAAATTATTGTCCTGGCTGGTGGATAATTCTATTAATTTGAATCCTGCTTCTTCATAAAAAGGCTTTAAAGAATCTTCTGTCATAAAAGTAAAATATCGGCCATTTAATTCTCCTTGGAAATCACCATATTTAAAAGACGCATACATATATCCACCTGCTTTTAAAGCCCTATAACAATTCTTAAAACATAAAGGCAGGTCATTTGGATGAATATGTAATAAAGAAGCACAAGCCCATATTGCATCAACTGTTTGATAATCATTAAGATCTAATATTGATAATTGCAAAACATTAAGCCCTAAAGCAGTAGCGTGGTCACAGAATTCTTTAACATTGTCTATTCCACATACATCATAACCTTTAGATTTAAAATAAAGCATATCTCTGCCAGCCCCAAATCCTATATCTAAAATCTTGATACCAGCTTTCAGATACTTCTCCAATAATTTATATTGACTACTCATATCACAATCTAAAGTGTCTTTGATGTAACTGATAGCATTCTCCTCGTAATACTTCTTAGTTAAGTTTTGCATAATATTCTTTTAAAAACCTATTTAATTTATTTTTTAAATTTTCAATATAATTAGAATCAAATCTTTTCCAAAGGGATGGGTTAAATGAAAAAGTATTAAAATCTTTAGACTTAGCATAGAACATAAAACGTTTCCTCTCAAACTTCTCAAAAGGATTGTCTAAAATACTTCTAATCATTTTACTCTTATCATTTAAATATTCTTTGGTATATACACATCCTTTTCTGTCAACCTTTAGTCCACGCTCTAATCTATCTAAATAAAATGCACTATAACGTTTAACTAAGCTATCGAGAGGACATTCACCTTCATTATCCACTAGTTCAAGATATGACAATAAAAATACTAATTTAAAAGAAAAAGTTAAATTATTGTCATCTATAAATTTAGTAAAATCTTCTAATATAGTCTCATCATTATGAACTGGCAGGCCTTTAATCTTTCTTATATTCTCGATATCTGCATCGCTAAAAAAAGGAACTTTCCTCTTACCTACAGTTAGATAAAGGCTAGATAAATTAGGATCCTTTTTAACCCAATGACTTAATGTACTCGTATTTACAAATAATAATCGAGCTGTTTGCTCGGTAGATTTAATATCAGGATATTTTTCTTCAAATGTAGTGATATCTATCTCTTCAAGTTTTATTTCCTTTTCACTAAGTCCAAGTAATTCCAGATATTCATTTGTCCTACCATTTTTTAATCCAATCCAATCCGAATATGTAGATATATTAAAAATTGAATTAAAACACCATGGTCTTAACTGAGCAGAATAATTATCTACTACATCGATACAATATAGGCACTCCTTGCCCTCATAATTTCTAGCGCCTCTTCCAAGCTGTTGTAAATATAATACTTTAGAAAGAGTGGGCCTGGCCATTACGACTATTTCTGTTTGAGGTGAATCCCATCCTTCAGATATCATCTGACAAGTGGTCATAAATTGCAGCTTTTTATCTGAATAATCATGAAATATCTTCTGGTTATTTTTATTGGTGCCATACACGGCCTCACATGTCATACCATGCTTTTGTATTATTTTAGCTAATTTCTGGCAATGCTTTATATTCACACAGTATATAAGTCCTTGTTTATAGAAACCTTGAGTAGGATAGAAATATTTTTTTAAAGTTTTTGCTATTAATTCATTTCTAGAATCTACGAATAAGGTTTTCTCTAAATCAGCATTATTATAATCTTTACCATTAAATCTTACTTCACTTAGATCTATATTTGATTTTAATCTAAATACTCTTATATTTGATATGACTCCTTTTTTAATAGCCTCTTCCATAGTTAGATGCGTGTCGTATTTGCCAAATATTTCTGAGATTTTTAGTCTATCTAATCTTTCTGGTGTGGCAGTTAATCCTATTAAAAAGTCAGGATCATAATATTGTAATGTCTTCTTACAGTTAGGCGCTTGTGCATGGTGTGCTTCATCAAAAACTATGTAATCATAGAAATCAGGCTTATGATGTGATTTGTTTCTGAAGGCTCCATTATAGGTAGTTACATCGATTCTTTTATTTTTTAAAACCTTAACTCTCTTTTCCCAGTCTTCTTTTATTTTTATAGAAGGAACCATTATTAAAATATTGTTATATTCCGATTTATGGCGTAGTAAATCACTGATTACTATCTGACTTTACCGCTGGCTGTTGGCAGAACTACTAAGGCTGATTTTACACCCATTGCCCTAGATTTATTAAAATCTTTTAGATATTCTTTTTGATGTTCGTACAATTCGAATTTTCTGTCGCTTTTAATGCTGTTGATGCTGAGCAGGTCTTTTTTGTCTCCGAAGAAGCGTTTTATGTTTTCTGCCATTTGGTCCTTCGCTAGTAGATTATTCGTAGAAAATCTGAATACATTATTGCCCAGTAAAGATAAAGTGTTTTGCCTTACTAACTGCTTGATGTAGCGTTTCATCCCGATTATGGCAGGGTGGTGGTAATTGACTCCATTTTCTTCTATGGCGAAGGAATGGTCTTTTGTCTGAATTACGTAATCTACGAATGCATTGGCATCTTTATTTATCGAGATTCCGAACTCTTTATTCAGATAATTTACACTGCCACTTCCATATACATCTTGAAATATGTCCTCGAAATGTCCCTCTAAGACGGAATTGTCACTAATATTCGCCTCTCTATCATTCCCATTGTCTTTTAGCTCCAGGTCAGAGATGTCTTTGTTTAACCAATGCTCGACTACTTCGCTTATGTCATCGGTTTTAAGAAATCGCAATAGTGTATTATACCTTGAGCTGTATTCGTTTTGCATTTGGCAATACTTTTCGTAGGGGAATATTCCTTTTGTGTTTGGGTCGCAAAGGTTTTCGTCGATTATAACGCAGGTATCTGTCTCGTATTTAAACACAAGACTAAAGTAATACCCATCATATTTATATAGTTCCAGAAACTTTAGACCTAGTTTCTTCATTTCGTTTATCAAATCCATAGACAAATTTAATATTTATTCGGCAGATATTTATATTTATCTTCTATGGCAATAGGTGGGTGTTCGTTTTGCCGTCCTCTGTCTTACCTGCAAACCTCATGAAGCAGCGTGGAAAGGGGAGTGGCCTGTGTTCTGCTTGTTCTGTGTTGTTTGCAATTGGTCCGTGCAGCGTTGTGCTTATGAAATGGAGACTTAATGCGGTCGGAGGACCTTTTATCAGCTGCATCAAGCTACCTTTAGCTATTTTTTCGTGGCAACATTATCAAGACACCATTTCAGAAGTACAACACTGCACTGCCAAGTAGAAAAAAACAACCAGGAAATCGGCCTTTTTTCAAAACCTCTGTAACTTGCAGTAATACAAATACTTACAGCGATTTTCCAAAAGTAGCGATTTCCTGGTTGTAGCCCTTTTTGGCCAAAATACCCATCAACTAGGAAATCCATGTTTTCGCAAAACCCTTGTAACTAGCAGTCAAACAAATACTTACAGCGATTTTTCAAAAGTGGTGATTTCCTGGTTGATATTTTCAATACATTTTCATCTTAGATAAAGAAACCATCGTTTGTCATCTTTTTGTTTGCCAAAAAAATTTAGGGTACAACTTATAAACGAGTAATTAAAGATGGCTCATATACGATGATTCATGCTTTGTGATTTTTATAAGGACAAAATTTACTTAGTAATGTATTACGTGCAGCGTTGTGCTTCTGAAATGGAGACTTAATGCGCTCGGAGGACCCTTTATCAGCTGCATCAATCTGCCTTTAGCCATTTTTTGTGGCAACATTATCAAGACACCATTAAGTAATTTACTATTTAGTTTTGGATTATTTTAAAGCTTTATTTAATAAAGTTAATGATATTTCAATGACAGTAAATACTTCTCTTGATAAGAGATAATTTATTATATTAATGATTTTCTATACTCTGTGGGAGTATAACCAGTAGCATTTTTAAACTTGACATTAAAATGAGAAATATTATTAAAGCCAGAGTCAAATGCTATTTGAGAAATAGTATAATCTGTATTAGAAATCTGATTCTTGGCATAAGAAATACGTAATTTAAGTAGTAAAGAAAAAATCGATTCTCCAGTTTTTTTCTTGAAATACCTGCACATAGAACTTTTATTCATGCCGATTTTCTTTGCTAGATCATCTAAAGATATGTGATTATGAAAATTTAGGCTTAGATATTCAACTATATTTTTATAAATAGAATCTTTAGAAAATTCTATTAATGATTCTGGATTAGATGATATTTTTTCTCCTTCACTTACATTCTGACCGAGATAATCAATTAATATATATAATTTATTCAATCGTGGAAAATAACATGTATTTCTCATATCTTTAAATAATTTTATAATGTAAGATTTGTTAAAGTTTTTTTTGTTTTTCCATACTATACCAAATTTACCATTGTTTATGAGATGCTTAAAATTCTTGCATCCTGGCATATTCATATAATTGGCAGGCAAAATATCTTCTTTAAATTGAATATATTGTGACTCATTATAGTCTTTAGGATTGTAAGTATAATCATAATATTTTCGACTACTTCTAAAAAAATGAGGAAGACCACCTGAAAAGAAAAAAATATCTCCTGTTTCATAATTTATAATGTCATCACCAACGAAACATAATCCTTCACCATTAAGTATAAGCATAATTTCGCATTCTTGATGATAATGCATTGGTCTAGGGAAAAAACGACCCTTGAATGTTTTAACTATGAAAGCATTATCTATACAGTTTTGTATTTTTTCAAATTCTCCTTTAATCATAAGTTATATTTTATGCTAATGTAAATATAGTACAATAATCTGCAAATATTTATAAAATTTAAAAAAATATATCGCTTAATTTTGTATTTGCTAAAAACAATTATTTATGGAAAAATACAATTTAAGCGAAGCTATTTCAAGCGGGAACTTGGAATTAGCTATTAGTGAAACAAATCGTGCATTAGAAAATAAATTAAGCCCTACAGAAATTATAAATAAACATCTTATCATAGGTATGGAAATTATTGGTAAGGCCTATGGGGAAGGGAAGGCTTTCGTTCCTAATCTTTTGATGTCTGCACGAGCTATGAAAGGAGCTCTTGATATTTTAAAACCACTATTGGCAAGTAACAACGATGCATATCTTGGCAGAGTCATCATCGGTACAGTTAGAGGAGATTTACATGATATCGGAAAGAATTTAGTAGCATCTATGTTAGAAGGATGCGGATTTGAAATAATAAATCTAGGGGTTAATGTAACTGCTGAACAATTCGTAAAAGCTGCAGAAGAAAATGAAGCAGATATTATTTGTATGTCTGCACTTTTAACTACTACCATGGTAAATATGAGTGAAACTATAGAGCTTCTTAACAAGGAAGGCTTGAGAAATAAATATAAAGTTATGATTGGAGGAGCTCCAGTTACTCAAGAATTTGCTGATAAAATAGGGGCTGATGCATATACTGAGAATGCTAATACAGCTGTAAGTGCAGCCAGAAAATTAATATCAGTTGCATAAAATTAAGATGAATCGCCTTAATATACGAATGTCAGATATAGTGTGTCCCCCAGAAAAGGTATATAGTGCAATGGGGTATGGTCATACTAAACCAGATGATTTCGTTTGTGATTTGACAAAATCTTTTATTAATAAAGCTAATCAAATCGTAAACGGAAGTTTTTATTATGTGATTCTTCCTTGTCAAGTGTTGAGAGAATCGTATCAAATAAAAATAGGAGAAACTGTGTTTGATACAGCTCGTACCATTACTATTTTATTAAAAGGTTCTTCTCATATAGCTATTTTCGCCGCATCTGTAGGTCATGAATTCCAAGAATGGATAGATGAAGAAAAGAAAGAAGGAGATATTTTGCGGATGTTTGTGCTTGATTCCTTGGGATCTGAAATTGTAGAATCTATTGGTGATTTGATGGAGTTATCCATTAATGAAGAATTAAAAAACAGTAAAGATAAGCACACGAATCGTTTCAGTCCAGGATATTGTTATTGGAATGTTTCTCAGCAACAAAAACTTTTTTCTTTTCTTCCTGAAAATGTATGTGGTATAACACTGCATGAAAGCTCATTAATGACACCTATTAAATCAATTAGTGGATTTGTTGGTATTGGGGAACATGTTAAGACAAAAAAATATGGATGTGCTATATGTAACAATAAAAACTGCTATTTAAGAAAGAAAAGATTACAAGAAGAGGAAGCAATAAAAACTATAAAAAGAGAGAAGTATATAGCGCATTGAAGAAGGAGAATACTTTAAGATAAATTATTAAAAAAAACTAAAATGACTGGAAAAGAACTAGTTAAAAAGGCTTTAAATCTTGGAACTACAGATAGAGCCCCATGGGTACCTTTTGTAGGTGTCCATGCAGGAAAATTAATAGGGGTAGATGCTGAGACTTATTTAAAAAGTGAAGATTTAATGTTTAAAGGATTGTGTAAAGCTATAGATATGTATGAACCAGATGGCTTTCCAGTATCTTTTGATTTACAGCTTGAGGCTGAAGTTTTAAATTGCGGATTAGTTTGGGGAAAAGATAATCCACCATCTGTACTTACACATCCTATGGGAGAAGGTGGCACGCAGACCTTGGATGATATGCATATACCTAAATCTGATGAAGGTCGTATAGGTATAACACTTAATGTAGCGAGAAGATTAAGAAAAAAATATCCAGATATAGCTCTTTATGGTTTGATAACAGGGCCCTTTACTTTAGCCCTTCATCTTTGTGGAACTGATATTTTTATGAAGATGTTTACTGATGAGCAGGGTGTACATGATATTATGGCTTTCTGCCAAAAGGTGTGTGAAGCTATGAGTTCTTATTATATAGAGGCAGGATGTGATGTTGTAGCTTTAGTAGATCCTATGTGTAGTCAGATAAGTCCTGAACAGTTTAATCAGTTCGTAGCAGAGTATTGTAAAGGTGTTTTTGCTAGAATAAAAGAGTTAGGCGCTTTGTCTTCTTTTTTCGTTTGTGGACAGGCTCAGCATAATATCGAAGCTATGTGTGCTTGCCGTCCCAACTGTATTTCTATAGATGAAAATATAGCTTTGGATTTTGTTAAAGAGAAATGTTTAGCTAATGATGTGGCTTATGGTGGTAATCTACAGCTTACTCAAGTATTATTAATGGGTGATGTTCAAGATTCTCAAACAAATGTGGTGTCTTGTCTTGATATAGCTCGTGGAGAAGATAAAAAGTTTAAAGGTTTTGTACTTTCTCCTGGCTGTGATTTGGCTTATGATACTCCTGTGGAAAATTTGGAGGCTTGTGCTAAGTTAAATAAGGATGAGTATCAACAAGATGTAGTTAGAATTAGAGGTCCTAAGAAGATGGACGTCGAACCTTTGGATTTGGGGACTTATTTATTGCCAGATAAGGTTAGGGTTGATGTAGTTACTTTGGATGCTTCGGGATGTGCTGCTTGTCAATATATGTGGGAAGCTGCCTTACGTGGTTCTGAAAAATTTAAAGATATTATATTAATTAAGGAGCATTCTATTAAGACTCAAGATGGATTAGAGTTTATGTATGCTTCTGGTGTTAAAGATATTCCTTCTATTATGATAGATGGTGTGGTGCGTTTTGCTTCTTTGATTCCTCCAGTGGAGGAAATTAGTGCTGCGATAGAACAAGCATATAATAATAAGAAAAATATATAATTAAATTATTTGCAGAATTATGAGTTTAGAAAGTAAAATTCCTATATTTTTGGTTACAGGCTTTCTTGGATGTGGTAAGACATCTTTTCTTAGTAATTTCCTGAAGAGATATGATAAAGAGAGAAAAATAGCTGTGGTGCAGAATGAGTTCGCTCCTCTGAATATTGATAGTGAAATATTGTCATCTATTAGTGGTCGTTTTAAGATAGAAGAATTACAGACTGGTTCTATTTTCTGTCAGTGTTTGTTTCCTCATTTTAAGGATGTATTGGTAGAATTAACTGATAAAAATATAGATACCGTTCTTATAGAAGCTTCTGGAATCGCAGATCCTTTATCTGTGTGGAAAATTTTGGATGATAAAAGACTTTCTGATAGGTATTATATAGCTCAGCTGATTTCTTTGGTAGATGCTTCTCGTTTTTTGAATATCTTGATAAATCTTAAGAGTGTTTATCATCAAATACAGGTGTCTGATACTATTTTAGTTAATAAGTGTGATTTGTTATCTGATACTTCTGAGGCTTCAGCCGAAGAAGAGTTGGAAAGAATAGAATCTCGTATTTCAGAGGTAAATCCTTTGGTTAAGGTATATCGGTGTGTAAGGGGAAATATTGCCCTAGATAATATTATTAATTGGAATATGCAGAATAGAATGGTAAATGCTGGTTTTAAGATGGTTTTGCCTAAGCTTCAGAAAAAAAGTGATAATGTATTTATGTCTGATGTATTTTCTTCGCCTTTGCCTGTGTCACATAAAATGCTTGATAGGTTTACGAAGTCTTTGAATGATGCGAATTCTGAGAAGGAAAGTATAATGCGTGTTAAAGGTTATGTTTTGATGGATAATGGCGATAGATTTATTTATCAATTTACTCCTAATTCTTTTGAACTTATACCATATTATGGAAATGTCGTAAAAACTGAACTTATAGCTATAGGATATGAAAAACCCAGATTTAATATTCTATTATCTAAATCTTAATTTAAAAAAAAACTTAATTTATGCAATTAGCTACTATTGATTGGATTATTCTTATCGTTTATGCGGCGATTATCTTGTTTATTGGTTTATTCGTGTCGCGGAAGGATAAAAATAAGGAAAGAAGTACGGAGGATTATTTTCTTGCTGGAAAAAATCTTACGTGGTGGGCTATTGGTGCGTCTTTAATAGCAGCCAATATTTCCGCTGAACAGTTTATAGGTGTATCAGGCTCTGGTTTTGCTATTGGTTTGGCGATAGGGGCATATGAGTGGATAGCTGCCTTGACTTTGATTATCGTTGGTAAGTATTTTTTACCTATTTTTATAAAAACTGGAATTTATACTATACCAGAGTTTATAGAAAAGCGTTTTAGCACTAATCTGAAGACGATTTTATCATTTTTCTGGATTGGTGTGTTCATTTTCGTTAATTTGACTTCTGTCTTGTATTTAGGTGGTAAGGCTATCGATACGATAGTCGGTGCTGGCGATGGTTCGTTGATAGTGCCGAGTATTATAGCTTTGGCCCTGTTCGCTGCAGCTTATTCTATATGGGGCGGACTATCTGCTGTGGCTTGGACTGATATTATTCAGGTCGTGCTACTGATCGTGGGTGGTTTCATTACTATTTATATAGCTATAGATAAATTGGGGGGTGATAATGGTGTCGTGGCTGGTTTTACGAAACTCTTCAATACACTTCCTCCTGAGAAATTTACTATGATTTTGAAAAAAGGTCAGGATATTATGCCGAATGGGGGTGATGCGTATTTTGATTTGCCAGGTTTGAGTGTGGTTATAGGAGGTTTGTGGATAGCGAACTTTTATTATTGGGGTTTTAATCAGTATGTTATTCAAAGAACTTTGGCTGCTAAGAGTCTTAAGGAAGGTCAGAGAGGTGTGATTTTCGCTGCTGCTTTGAAGCTTTTGGTGCCTATTATCGTGGTAGTGCCTGGTATGATAGCTTTCGCGATGTTTAAGACAGATATGTTTGGTGCTCATGATGCATTCACTATGGCTTCGGGTCATATTGATAATGATATGGCTTATCCTTGGTTGATTAAAAGTTTTATTCCTGTAGGTTTGAAGGGGTTAGTTTTAGCTGCTTTATGTGCTGCTATAGTTAGTTCTTTGGCGTCAATGGTTAATTCTACTTCTACTATTTTTACGATGGATGTGTATAAACCTTTGATAAATAAGAAGGCTAATAACAGGACTTTGATAAAAGTAGGCCGTATAGCTTCTGGTGCTTCTCTCTTGATAGCTTGTTTGGTTGCTCCTTTGTTAGGCAATATCGGTCAAGCTTTTCAGTATATTCAGGAATATACTGGTATCGTGACTCCTGGTATTTTCGCAGTATTTTTCCTTGGTCTTTTCTGGAAAAAGACGACTAATAATGCCGCTATTTGGGGTGTGATTCTTTCTTTGGTATTTTCTATAATTATAAAGGTAATATCTAAGACTATTCTTCCTACTCCGATGCCCTGGATGCATGAGATAGAGATTACTTTCGTTCTTACTACTTTGGTTATTGTCGGTATTTCTTTATATGAGAATAAGGGTGCTGATGATGTTAAGTCTATTCAGAAAGAGAAAGGTTTGTTTCATACTGAACCTATATATAATATTATAGGGTTCTTGATTACTTTAATTTTAGCTACTATTTACATTATATTTAAATAAAAAAAGATGACAAAAAGAGAAGTTATTAAATTGGTATTGGACAAGGGGAAACCTCCTTATGTCCCATGGTCTTTTAAATTTACAAAAGAACCTAAAGAAATGCTCCAAAAATATTATGGAGTAGAGGATTTGGACCCTGTTTTAGGAAATCATATACTTCAGTTAGGTAGTGATATAGGATTCTTTGAGCAAGTAGGTCCTACAGATTATAAGGATGTGTTCGGCGTAGTTTGGGATAGGAGTATAGATAAAGATATCGGAAATTCTGATGGCAAGCTTCTTCCAGAACCTACTTTGGAAGGTTATACTTTCCCAGATCCTCATGATCCTAGATTTTTCGCTAATATTGAAAGTGAAATCGAGAAGAAACCTGATATGTTCCGTTGTTTTCAGATAGGTTTTTCATTATATGAGAGAGCTTGGAGTATGCGTGGTATCGTTAATCTTTTGACGGATTTTTATATTAATCCTGATTTTGTTAATGAACTTCTTGATAGAATTTGTGATTACAATATAGCTCAGGTGGATAAGGCGCTTGAGTATGATATTGATGCTGTGTATTTCGGTGATGACTGGGGGCAGCAGAAGGGTCTTATTATGGGTTACGATATGTGGAAAACTTTTTTGTATCCTCGTATTCAACGTATGTATAAGCATGTGCGTGATGCAGGCAAGTATGTGATGATTCATAGCTGTGGTGATGTGGATGAGTTATTTCCAGATCTTATAGATGCTGGGTTAAACTGTTTTAATCCTTTTCAACCAGAGGTTATGGATGTTAAGCAGATTCTTCATGATTATCATGGTCGTTTGTGTTTCCATGGTGGTCTTTCTATGCAGAAAACTCTTCCTTTTGGGACAAGGCAGGATGTTATCGATGAGTCTAAGATGTTACTTGATTTAGGTAAGGAAGGTGGTTATATTTTTTCTCCTTCTCACTCTGTTGAAAGTGATACTTCACTTGAGAACATTCTAGCATTTGTTGATGTTGCTAAATCCCAATTAAAATAACTGATAATTTACATAATACAAATTAGTGTTAAACCTAGTACTATTTT